>ENA-UEPG01000010-UEPG01000010.1-human-gut-metagenome-genome-assembly--contig:-NODE-10-length-231601-cov-7.159932_pt1 | contig 231601 bp, 160 predicted proteins | sample MGYA00242893_ERZ507902 | MGnify/ENA primary metagenome ERZ507902 (study PRJEB26167, sample SAMN06115491) | human gut metagenome | host: Homo sapiens | place: China:Gansu | collected 2015-04-23...
TCGGACGACGCCACGACCTTCGGATTCCTCGTGCCGTCGAACTTCATGGCCGTCACGTCGCTGCGCAAGGCCGCCGAAATACTGACGGCGGTGAACGGCGAGCGGGAACTTGCAGCGGAGTGCACGGCGCTGGCCGGCGAGGTGGAAGAGGCGTTGCAGAAACATGCGGTCGTGGAGCACCCCGAATACGGTAAAATCTACGCCTTCGAGGTCGACGGTTTCGGTTCGCGTCAGTTGATGGACGACGCCAACGTGCCGTCGCTGTTGGCAATGCCCTACCTGGGCGATGTCGATCGCGGCGATCCGGTTTACGAAAATACCCGAAAATTTGTTTGGAGCGGAGATAATCCTTATTTTTGGCGCGGCGCGGCAGGCGAGGGTATCGGCGGTCCGCATATCGGGGTCGAAATGATCTGGCCCATGAGCATCATGATGCGGGCCTTCACGTCGGACGACGACGCTGAAATCCGCGATTGTATCGTGGCCCTGATGACGACCGATGCCGGGACGGGCTTCATGCACGAATCCTTCTCGCGCCACGATGCCGCGAACTTCACCCGTGCATGGTTCGCGTGGCAAAATACGCTGTTCGGGGAGTTGATACTCAAACTCGTGAACGAAGGGAAAACAGACCTGCTGAACTCCATAAACTAAACGCAATACGATGAAAAACCTCGCAATCCTGACTCTCGCAGTCCTTGCCTCCGCCTGTTGCAAAACCACGCCGCAGGAGCAACTTCTGCGGCCTTCGGAATACGTCTCGACGCTTGTCGGCACGCAGTCGGACTATACGCTTTCGACGGGCAACACCTATCCGGCGGTGGCCCTGCCGTGGGGTATGAACTTCTGGACCCCGCAGACGGGTAAGATGGGCAACGGCTGGACTTATACCTACGGGGCCCACACGATCCGGGGCCTGAAGCAGACGCACCAGCCCTCGCCGTGGATCAACGACTACGGACAATTTTCGCTGATGCCCGTACGCGGGAAGGACAAGATCGACGAGAACGCCCGCCAGAGCTGGTTTTCGCATCAGTCGGAAACAGCCCGGCCGTATTATTACAGCGTATACCTCGCCGACCACGACGTTGTGGCCGAAATGGCTCCGACGGAGCGTGCGGCGATCCTGCGTTTCACCTTTCCCGAAAGCGCCGAGAGCGGCGTTGTGATCGACGCCTTCGACCGAGGTTCCTCGGTGAAGGTGCTCGACGAGCGGACCGTTGCGGGCTATACGACCCGCAACAGCGGCGGAGTACCCGACAACTTCCGCAATTACTTCGTCGTCCGCTTCGACAAACCGATCGAGAGCAGCAAGCTGTTCGACGGGGAGCGGGAAATCGCCGGCTCGTCGGTCGAAGGCGGTCATGCGCTGGCAGCCGTCTATTTCACCACGCGCCGCGGCGAGCGGGTTACGGCCCGTGTGGCTTCGTCGTTTATCTCCGAAGAGCAGGCCGTGCGTAACCTGGGAGAACTGGGCGACGATTCGTTCGACGCGGTGAAGGAGAAGGCCCAGGCGCGCTGGGACGAGGTGCTGGGAGCGATCGAGGTTTCGGGCGGTTCCGAAGAACAATACCGCACGTTCTATTCGTGCCTCTACCGTTCGACGCTCTTCCCGCGCAAGTTTTACGAAATCGACGCTGCGGGCAATCCAATCCATTACAGCCCCTACAACGGCGAGGTGCTGCCGGGTTACATGTATACCGATACCGGTTTCTGGGATACGTTTCGGAGCCTGTTCCCGCTGTTGAACCTCGTTTACCCTTCGGTCAACGCCGAAATCCAGGCGGGCCTGGCCAATACCTACCGTGAGAGCGGCTTCCTGCCCGAATGGGCTTCGCCCGGACACCGCGGCTGCATGGTGGGCAACAACTCGGCGTCCGTAGCGGCGGATGCCATTCTCAAAGGCATCACTCCCGAGGGGGACGTTGCGACGCTCTACGAGGCGATGCTGCACGGGCGTACGGCGGTGCATCCCACGGTAAGTTCCACGGGCCGCCTCGGGCACGCGTATTACAACACATTGGGGTATGTACCCTATAATGTCGGCATCAACGAAAATGCGGCCCGCACGCTCGAATACGCCTACGACGACTGGTGTATCGCGCAGGTGGCGAAAAAACTGGGAAAAACCGACGACGCTGCGATGCTGGAAAAGGCTTCGCAGAACTATAAAAACCTGTTCGATCCCGAGACCCGCCTGATGCGGGGACGCAATGCCGACGGGACGTTTCAGTCGCCTTTCAGCCCCTACAAGTGGGGCGACGCTTTCACCGAAGGCAACTCGTGGCACTACACCTGGTCGGTGTTCCACGATGTCGAAGGGCTTGCGGAGTTGATGGGCGGCAAGGAGGGCTTCGTGCAGATGCTCGATTCGGTATTCGTCGTGCCGCCGATCTACGACGACAGTTACTACGGGGTGCGTATCCACGAAATCACTGAAATGCAGGTGGCCAACATGGGCAACTATGCCCACGGTAACCAGCCCGCACAGCACATGATTTACCTGTATGACTACGTCGGCCAGCCGTGGAAGGCGCAGTGGTGGACGCGCGAGGTGATGGATCGCCTCTACTCGGCCAAGCCCGACGGATACTGCGGCGACGAGGACAACGGACAGACTTCGGCCTGGTATGTATTCTCGGCCCTGGGATTCTATCCCGTGTGCCCCGGCGCGGACGAATACGCCGTCGGATCGCCCCTCTTCCGAAAGGCCGTCATTTATCTCGAAAACGGAAACGACATCGTGATCGAAGCCCCGGAGAATAGCTCCGAGAACCGTTATGTCGGTAAAATGGCCATCGACGGAAAGCCGTATGACAAGACGTTCCTGAATTATTCCGGCCTCGTGAAGGGGGCTCGTATCCGGTTCGACATGCAGTCCGAACCGAATGACAAATAACCGCCGCTTCTGTATTTCGAAGCAACAACAAAGGGCCGGACTATTGCAGTCCGGCCCTTTGTTGTTACAGGTCTGGTTATTTGTTGAAGAGTTTGTCGAGCAGGGCAGCGCGTTGCTGGGTCAGCGTGCGGATGCGCGCGATTTCTTCGGAGTAGGTCCTGGCCGGCATGTTGGCTTCGTCGCTGTACTGGTAATAGAATTTCCATACCGAGAAGTTCGCTTCGACGGCCTTGGCCATGTCGACGGGGACTTCGTCCAGGATTCGATCGGTCACGGCGATCAGTTCGGCTTTCTTGTCCGCCCAGCGCTTTGCGACGAAGGCCCGGAAACTCTCATCCTCCCATAAACGCCAGAACCAGTCGTTCTCGACGTAGGAAGGCATCCAGAATCCGGCATGGATCATCAGGCTCGACAGCGGCTGGTAGCTTGCATGGGGGATGCGCTTGTCGTTGTTCCAACCCTTGTCGCAATCCCAGATCGGACCGAAGAAGAGTTTGTCTACTCCGCGGCGTTTGTACATGTAGGTACTCGTATAGCCGTCCAAATCGCCCGCCAGTTCCTTGATGATGACGAAGTCCGCGAGGCTCTTCTCGTCGAAGTACCTGCGCCAGCCCTTCTCGCGGTCTTTGTAGTCGGAGGCGTAAAGCGCCTGTTCGGCCCGGTTGATGAAATCGGTGATATACGTGTACTGCTCGGGTTTGCATTCGTCGTCCTTGGGGTATTTGTAACTCATCTTGACCCGCTTCATGGCCGAATAGAAATTGCCTTCGTGGATGTCGGTTTCGATAATGTAACCGCCTTCGATGTCTTCGGAGGGTGACGTTTCGTTGAGTTTGTCGACCTCGATGCGGCCGGGGGCGCGCTCCATCTGGTCGCTCATCTGGTAAACGCCCAGATAGTCGCCGACCTTCTGTTCGCGACGGCCCGTCGAACTGTCGTAATACGTACCCGTGAAATAGACGTTGACGTATTTCGAACAGGGGGTGAAAAGTACGGCGGCATTGTCGTGGTAATTATCCGCCTTATTGTAGAGAATGCGCGAGTACGAAAAGGCGATATGCGTACGGATCAGCGATTTGTCCATATCCTGCGCCAGCAGCACCCAGCTTTTCTCCTTGGCGTGGTCGAGGCCGATCGGGCTGAACTTCTCGGGGAATTTCATGCGGAAGGGTTTTTTCGGAAGCCCCCACGTCGAGTTGCCGCGTCCGCGCATCTGGATTGTTTTGCCGTTTTCGTCCGTATTCCACCATCCGCTTCCGGTTGCTCCGGGCGTTTTGTCGAAGAGTTCGATTCGGGTATCCACGTAGTTCTCCTTGCCGACGATCTCGGAGGCAGGCCGCATGTGGAGTACCGCCAGTTCGGTGTTGATCTGCGGGCAGTTCAGCGTTACGGTATAGACTTTCTTATCTCCGTTTTCGGCTACCACTTCCACCTCCACGTCTTTAGCCAGGGAAATCTTCGTTTCGCCGGAGACGATCGGCGCACCGTTTACGAGCACCTTTTCACCATTGTGCGTGAATGTAGGAATCATCATCTCCGGGTTTACACCCTCGATCCATTTCAGGTACATGGCCTTGAGCGTGCGCGCGTTTTTGTCGAACGTGAACGCGAGGTCGCCCGTCAGTGCGGGATTCTTCGATTTCGTAATGCCGAAGGTCAGCAGGTCGCAGTCCCCGTTAACCTTTTTGAGCTGCGTAACGACGATCTGCTTCGGTTCGCACGCCGGAACGCTTATCGTAACCGTTGCGGTGCGTTGTGCGCCGGAGTTGGCGGAGACGGTCAGCGTGAGGTTGTTTTTCTCCGCCGAGGGGTTATAGGAGGCTTCGCACCATTTTTCGCTGGACTCGACCTGAACGCCCGGCTGGTTGGTCGTTATCGTCGCCGAGAGTTTTTCGCCCGCACTGCCTACTTCGGGAAACTCCTTGGCGGAGACTGTGAGAAACGGTTCCGGCGTGCGTGCGGCCTGCGTTACGGTGATTGTCGCCGATTCGCACTCCGGAGCGCTTACCGTGACGGTCGCCGTGCGTTCCTTTTCGTCGGGGTTGGCCATGAGGGTCAGACGGAGGTTGTCTTTCTCGGTGTCGGCGAGAAGCTCGGCTTCGCACCATTTTTCGGAGGATTCGATCTGTACGGTCCGATTGGAGGTTACCGTCGTGTAAAGCGTGATATCGTCGACGTCGACGTTATCGAACGTCGTTTCGGAGACGGTGAGGTAGGGGGGCTCCGGCAATTCGTCGATCTGTTTGTCCTTGTCGGAGCAGGCTCCGAACATCAGGCCTGAAAGCAGTGTGCAGGCCGGCATGAGAAAACGGAATGAAAATTTCATTTTGGTTTGTGTTGGGTTGAAGAATGTTTTTTTCCTGTCGGTCGGATTGCAGTGCATCCGTTGGAAAAAGGAGCAGCCCCGAACCAGCCGGTTCGGAGCTGCTTCTGCTCGGTTTGTGTCGTGTGCGTTTAGGGCAGGCTGACGGTTTCCCATTTCAGACCGTCGGAAGCCAGGTCGTTGCGGTAGGTCGTGTGGTCTTTGACGACATCGCCCTGGCCTTCGTCGAATTTCCAGTAGGTAACCAGACCGTCCGATTTGGGATCCACGTCGTAACGGCGGGCCTCGTTTGCGAGTTCGTCGGCGGTCAGCGCCCGGTTCCAGATACGGAGTTCAGACATCATGCCCCGGAAATCACGTGCGCTCTCATACGAGTAGCCTACCCAGAAACAACGGGTGATCGTCTGTCCCGAAGGAGCCTGTTCGTCGTTGTGCTCGATGCCGAAATTCACCGTCGAGGGAACGTCCGTCGTCGTCGAGCCTTTCTCCACGCCGTTAATGAACACTTTGACCGTACCTTCTCCGAATGTAACGGCTACATGGGTCCATTCGTTGACGTTGAGTTTCATGTCCGCGTTGGAGAGTTTTCCCTCGATATTGCCCCAGGTTCCCTGTTTTCCGGAATCCCAGGCTACCTGAACTTGATTCCAGGGAATGCCCACGTCGCCCAGGCGAAGAAGGAATTTGCCCTCGATGCCCATGATCGTCGACAGGCTGCCGCTGGTTCTGTTGACTGTCGGGTTCACCAGCGCTTCGAGCGTGAAGGCCTTCATGTTGGTAACGGGCGCAGGGTCGGTCCATGCGGGCCATGCGCGCGTTCCCGTCATGTTGACGGCCGTGCTGATCATACCCTTGGTCTTCTGCGAGAACATAAGAACAACGGTCAGCGGCTGCGTGCCTTCGGCGGGATTCTTTTCGGTGAGGGTCGCCGTGCAGGAACGTATGGTTCCCTCGGGCAGGTCCTGATACGTGAATTTCAGTTTGTTGTCCACCATTCCACTGTAAGAGAACCAGGTTCCTGCCGATTCGGAGAGCGTTACGTCGAACTCGACGTTGGCCGCTACGGGAACTTCGAGCGTCGTACCCGTTGTCTCCAGATAGTAGGAAAGTTCCTCCACGCTGATTTTGGACTGGGGCATCTGCGTGATTTTCAGGATGTCTTCACCGCCCTCGGGACCGGTGATCTTTATCGAAGCCTCGCGCGGATCGAGGCCGTTGTTCTGCGTCATGTCGAAGTACATAATGGCTTCGGTCTCGGTCGCTCCCTGAACGGTCACGCCCTTTGTCAGCCAGTCTTCCTCGGTCGAGGTGATCTCGGCGGCCAGGTCGCGGTACGGAACATTCGTGTTCAGCGTTACGGCGATTCTGTCCTGTTTCGTGTAGGCGAACTTCAGCTCCTTCTCCCCGACGATCTCCAGGGTATAGATGACGCCGCCTTTCAGCGTGATCTGGAAAGCGACCTCCTTGCTGCCCATTTTGAAGATGTAGTCGGCGACTTTGTCCTCCTCGGTTTCGTTGGGATCGACGGTGAAGGTCACTTCGGCGCCGTCGCTGCCGCTGGTGGCCGACGGGTGTACGAAGGTGTAGGAGCCTTCGAGCGTCCATTTGTCCGAGCTGGTTACCAACACCGAGACATCTCCGCCTTCGCGGGTCAGAATGTTCGACTCGGGCACGAAGGTAATTTCGAGCTGCTCCTCGGTCTGCGAGGCTTTCTTCTTAAGGGTAATTGCATAGGGAGCCTTCTCCTTGCCGCAGGTGAACGTATAGTTGAAGGTCTGGTCCTCCTCCTTGTCGTTGGCTTTCACCGTGAACTTTACGATGTCGCCGTCCTTACCTTTCAGGACGGAAGGGGTCACATAGTCGTTCGCATCGCCCGTAAGCGTCCATTCGCCCGAGCTGGTAACCATTACCGAGGCCTCACCGCCTTTGCTGCTGACGTTGGCCGTTTTCGGAGTGATGGCGATTTTGTCCGGACCCGGTGCGGGTTCCTCGTTGTCTTTATCGTCGCAGGCTCCGCAACATACGAGTGCGGTTGCAGCGAAAAGGAGCCATTTAGCTATTTTCATGGTGTGTTAATTTGTTTTTGTTGGGAAAAAGGCGGCGGTACGTACGCGCAAGCGTTTTTTATACCGCCGCCGGACTGGTTGGATTAGTTTTCGTAACGTTTGGGATCGTACCTGCCTGCTCCGAGTTTCTTGTAGTAACCGGTGCGCGGTTTCAGATCCTGGTCGTAAAGACCTTTGGCCGCAGCCGACAGCTTGCCCCAAGGCTCGCGGTACAGTACAGGGTCGAGTGCAAACCACATGCACCAGCCGTAACCGGCCTCTTTGGCCGAACGTGCCGACGCTTCAGTAACCGAACCGCCTCCGAGGTTGCACTCGACGGACATGAACGAACACATCGACTTGTCGCCGCCGGACACCGGCCAGGCGGAACCACCGTAGTTGGCATTGACCATATCGACGAACTCAGCCGGCTGGCGGCCGTTGACCTCCGGCATTCCCGAACCGTAGACGCCCCAGTAGAATACGGCGATCATCGTATCCCAGGGTACATCTTTCTTCATGTAATAGTTCGCGCGCTCCAGAAGGCGGGTGGCCTGCAAAAGCGAAGTGCTGCTGCCCGTGAAATAGTCGTTGTTGGGAGCTTTGTAGTACTCCGAATATTCGTCGTCCATGCAAATACCGTCGAGACCGTATTCGACGCACATCTCGGCGAGGTGCTCGGCGAATACTTCGGCGCCCTTTTCTGTCAGGTTGGCCGGACCGCTGCCGTCGTGGTCGCCCAGGACGCCCATCAGCACCTTGATGCCTCGGTCGCGCAGCGGCTGGATATAGAGATCCTTATCCTTAAGCAGTGCCGTTACGTTGTCGTTGTAGTGCATGTACGGTTTGCCGCTCTGCGTATCCCAGTGGATGTTGCCTGAGAAGAGTACAACGGCATCGAAGAACAACTGGCCGTCCTCCAGCACATATTCCAGCGCGTTGAGCGGATTGGTGTCGTTTACCTCGAAATAGAGGAAATTCTTGACCGTTTTCGAGCCTTGCTGCTTGATGGTGAAGTTCACACGCGAGGCGTCGGTTTTCACGGTTACGTTGTTCGACTGGGCCACGGCTTGCAGGGGAGCCATGTAAGCATCCGTGATGGAGAGGTCCGAGCTCGGTGAGAGCGTAACCTCGATCGAGCCGCTTGTAGCGCCTGCGGCGATCGTCAGAATGCCGTTGTCGGCGATGGCGACGTTCGCTTTGGGGAACGCGACGAACTTGGTTCCGTTGAGATAGTTGTACTCGGCGACATAAGCCTCGTCGAGATTGATTTTTACCTGGGTTTCGGCCTCGGCAGCCTTTTCCAACTCGAACGTGAGGGTCTTCTTGACGGCTTCGGGCTCCTTGAAGGGGAACATATGTGACAGCGCATCTTCTGTCTTCAGCGAACCGGTGATCTTGGCGCTCGGCCCGGGATCGGTCGAAGCGGCCTTCTGTGTTACGGCGATCTTCACCGTCTTCTGCTCGGCGGTAACGACGATTTGACCCATATGAGCCTCGCCTGTGTTATCTTTGGCGTTAACCGTCAGCTTGTCGCCCTCCTTCGACGCGGTCATCCACTCTTCGGGATAGGTGTACGTCCACTCGGAGGCGTTGGTGGTAACAGTCAGCACGACGGGCTGGTTGTCTTTGGCTTCGAAAGCGATAGCCTCCGACGGCGTTACGCTCAGTACGATTTCACCGACTTCGGCGGCTTCCTGCAGCACGTTGATTTTAACGGGCTCTGCGTTTCCGGCCGAAATCGTGATACGTCCCGGACGCGCCGATTCCGTTGTATTTGCCTCGGCGTTCACCGTCAGTTTGTTGCCGTTCTGCTTGACGGTGATCCAGTCGGTTTTCTCGACGCTCCATTTTTCGGCATCGGTGACGACGGTCAGGACTACGTCTTCGTTTGCGCCGGCCTTGAACGAAATGTCGGTCGAGGGCGTAACTTCCAATTTGTTCACACCGTCCGTGTCGTCCGAATCGTTACAGGAGACGAATGCCCCGGAGAAGGCGAGCGCTCCTGCAAGAAACATCAAAAATGATCTTTTTTTCATGTTCTGGTAATTAAAAGGTTAGTGAATAGTATTTACGTTGTCGTATTTGATTAATCCTCTTTGGGAACCGATACGTTCTGCCAGTTGGCGTTGTTCTTCGTTTCCAGGTGGAATCCGTTCCCCGAATAGTCCCTGATGACCTTGTCCTTGGTGTTGTTGTCGTTGAATTTCCAGTAGGAAACCAGACCCTGAGATGCGGGGTCGATCTTGTAGAAGTGATCTTTGGCGTTGATCTCCTCCGCCGTGAGCGCCTTGTTCCAGATACGGATTTCGCCCATCATGCCGTCGAAGCTGCGCTTGTCGTCGTAGGAGTAGCCGATCCAGAAGCAGCGGGGCTGGTTGTTGCTTTCATCGGAGTGGGGGACCGCAAAGTTGATCCGGTCGATTACATAGGGGTTGCCAGCCTCGTCCTTCCGGTCGGTCACAGTCTGTCCGGAAGCCTTCAGCTTGCCGTCGAGATAGACGCATACCTCTCCCTTGTCGAACGTGACGGCGATATGATACCAGCGGTAGAGTTGCAGCTTGAGCGAGGGAGAAGTGATATAACCCCGGTAGGTCGAACCTTCGTCCTTGGTACAGAACGCGACCTGCACCTGGTTCATGGGGATGTCGGCGTCACCCACGCGCAGCAGGAAAACATCCTCGATGCCCATGATCGTCGAAACCTCCTTTTTGAACGAGTTGCCGTAAACGAGCGCTTCGAACGAAAACTTTTCCATGTCCTTGACCGCTTCGGTTTCGCTTGTCCAGTTGGGCCATGCGCAGTTTTCGTTCATGTCGACCACGATGTTGACCAGGGCCGCTTTCATAAAGACGAAATAGGCAGTTCTGGCGCTTTCGAGCACATCCATGCCGTCGGCCGAAACGATCGTCATCGGAAGCACGTAACGTTCCTTGTTTTCGATAGGCAGTTTGTCGAGGTTCTTGAATGTAAAGGCGAGCGGTTCGCTCTGGACCAGCCCCGTCTTAATGACGGCGGAAATCTGCGAGAAATCGTAATATCCTCCGTCCGAAGGAAGCAGCCGGGCCGTTGGATCGTCGTAGAACGTCCGGTAGCGGTCGAGCAGTTCGGGAGCCTCGGCGAACGAAACAGCGATGTCTTTGGCTACGGGCTGCGCCATGGCGACGGTGATCTCGCAGGTCTGCTCTTTGGTTACGTCGAGCGCATCACGCATGACGCGTACCTCGGGGGTATAGCTTGCGGCCGAAATGAATACTTTGTTGTCGAAGTGATGCTTGCCCTCCTGGTCGCCCTGGCAACCGGTAAAGGCCAGAGCCAGGAGGATGAACCAGGTAAATCCTGATTTATTCATGATCGTTTTCATTGTCGTTGTCGTTTTCGGGGTTCAGAATGCCGATGGCCTCGCGGATATTTTTGTAATTCGTCAGGTTGTTGAAGTAGTCGTTCGGGGCATCCAGGACGCAGAGACCCACCTTGTCGTAGTCGACTTTCGTGTCTTTCGTCGGATCTGCGACCCATGCCGCCGCAACCTGCACCGTTGCGCCGGTCTGTTCGCCGGTTTCGAGCGACGGAACGGACGCTTCCATGACGAAACGGTCGGAGAATTCGCTGAACTTCTCCTCTCCGAGTTTGTCCTTGGTGTCGCGCAGGTGGTTTCTGGCCCATAGCGTCAGGTCTGAAGCGGTCTTCCGGCTCGCGTCGGCGACGAGGATGATGAATTTGCTGTCGGGCAGCAATTCCGGGATCAACAGGTTGGGGATATAGGCGGTACGTGTGAACAGCAGCACGTCCGGATTGCTCTGGCGCCACGTCTTGACGCAGGCCATGAAGGTTGCCTGCCCGTTGGCGATCTCATCTCCGGGAGAGGTCGTGTAGGAGACCACGATGCCGTCGAAGCCGTACCGGTTGCAGTTCGAGAGCTGCGTTTCGGTCTGCGCTTTGCAATAGGCCGGGAATTTCTCTTCGGTGTAGTCGCTCTCGTGTTCCGTGTCGGCGGCGGCCTCTTTCAGGGCGTTCCAGGCGTTCTGGATCGTTGCGTAGTCCACGACGTTGAGCGAATGCGTCCCTTTCGTCGAGCGGACTTCGTCGATCTCGGCTACAATCTCCGGATGCAGGTCGTCGACATCGGTCATCAGGAGGTAGTCGACGCTGTCGGGCATGGCCGTCGGATGCTGGTTCTGCCGGTTCGGCGCTGCGGAGGTTCCCTGAACAGTCATCATCACCACCTTGTGTCCGCTTTCGTCGGCCTTGAAAGCCCGGAGCGAGGCCAGGTAGGTCGGGTCGTCCTGCCGTATCTGGGGCAGGTAGTCCTTGTTTTCGGCTTCGGTCCACTCACTGCAGGAGGCCAGAAGGGCCGTTGCAGCAAGAGCCGGAATGAGTATGTTTTTCATGTCGAATTTCATTTTATGCGTTTTAAACTGCGTGAGCGGTTATTTGACGTCGGGGTTGCAGTCCCACCAGATGCGGGTTGCCATGTTGTCGCTGCCGCCCAGCAGTTCCACGGCCTTGGCGTAGTTTTCCGCGTTGCTGGTCCTCTCCTCCGTGGGATAGGGCATACGGCGGGCGCCGAGTTTTGAATCGACGACGCTGCTCTTGTTCGCCGTGGCGGGAAGCAGACGCGGGAAGCCTGTGCGGCGGTAGTCGGCCCATGCCTCGTTGCCGAGCTGCCAGTTGGCGATCCACTTCTGGGTGATGATGCGCTCCTGCATCTGGGCTTTCGAAGCGTTGTTGTCCCAGGCGACGCCGAGCTGGGAGAGGCTGTTGTTCTTGTCGCTGTTCGTGCCGCCGTTGGGGTCGATGTAAGTTTGCGGAAGCGTCGTGCCGGCGATGTATTCGGCAAGGCCCGTGACGCCCCATTGCTCGAACGAGAGGCGAATCCCCTCCTCGTAGAAGTCCTTGGCCGTTCCGGGGCCCATATTCATGTCGAAGACGGCTTTGGCCTCGGCCTTCAGGAATGCGACTTCGGCAGCGTTCATCCAATAGAGCGGAGTCTCGGCGTCATTCTCGAACTTTACGCCCGAATATTTACGCCCGATCGTGTTCAGCGAAGGAATCTCGATGCCGCGGCGTATGCCCACATAGTCGATATCCTCCCATTCGGACTTGATGAAGTACTTGTCGCGGCGGGGGTCGTTGTAGCCGTTCATGTAGCAGATGATATCGGCCGCCGCGTGGGTGTCGCCGCCTGTATTCGACCCTTCCGGCTGGTTATACAGACAGGCGGCCCGCAACGGGTTGCCGTCCTTGCCGAAGGCGACCGAGGGCAGTTTGGCGATGTCGCTGTTCGAAGTGAAAACGCCGACCTTGTTGCTCACTGCTTCCTCGGCCAACTGCCGGGGCGTTTTACCTTTCGAACTGGTGAAATCGGTGTAGACGACGCGCATCGCCAGGCGCAGTTTCATCGAGTTGGCGAATTTGCACCACTTTTCCGCGCTGCCTTCGTAAACCGGGTCGATCGAAGCCGTGATGGCCTCGCTGCTGTGTGCCGTCAGCATCTCGATCGCTTCGTCCAGTTCATCGAACATCTGCCGGTAAACGTCGGCCTGCGTATCGTAGGGAACCTGAATCTTTCCGCTGATTCCGATTTCCGAGTAGGGAATCGGACCGTAAGCGTCCGTTACGCGGTTCATGGCGCAGACTTTCGCGATTTTGGCGATGGAGAGCACGATCGGGTCTTCGGAGATGCCGTTCAGCTTCATCAGATTGGTGTAAAGCACCGGGATAATCCGGTCGCTGTACATGAATACGCGCGTCCAGTCGTTCGTGGGGTTGTAATTGGAGATGGTCGTCTTCCAACCGTTCTGCGAGTCGGCGAAGTAACCGCCCTGCGTTCCGCCCAGCAGGGCGTCGGTGAACTGCGTCGTATTTACGTCGGGCGAAATGATCGTTCCGAAGATGGAGTTGAGGTAGGATCTGACAGCGTAGCCTTTTCGCTGCATTTCGTCCTCGGTGACCTCGTAGGGGTTGCTGTTTATTTCGAGGTAATTGCCGGTGCACGATGCCCCACTGCATGCAAGGGCCAGGGCGAATACCGATTTTATAATTGTGTTTTTCATAACGGTTGCAACTTTAGAATTTGAGTCTGAGGTTGAATCCTACGTTCCGCAGCGACGGCATCATGAAGTAGTCGACTCCCTGATAGTAGTTGCCGGTCGTAGCGATCGACTCGGGGTCGAACGGCGCTTTGTTGTAGATCATCCAGAGGTTGCGGCCTACGACGGAGACGGTGATTTCGCAGACGTTGCGCAGCCATTTGCGGGGGATCGTGTAGCCGATCGAAGCCTCCTGCAAGCGTACGTTGGTCGCCGAGTAGGTGTAGAACTGGGGCAGGGAGTTGCCTCCGGCTATTGCCGAGTACCAGAGATTGGCGTCTACCATGTCGCGGCCGTTGATCATAACCCCTCCCCTGTCACGGGCTGCGGCGGTAGCTTCCGACACGCCGAAGTAGTCGAGTGTGGCTTGTGTGCGGGAGAAGACGACGCCGCCCAGACGTGCAGACACCATGAATCCGAAATTCAGGTTTTTCCAGCGGAAGTCGTTTCGCCACGACATGTTGGCGTCGGGCAGCACGGAACCCAGTTTGATGAACTTTTTCACATCCTCGATCGACTGGGTGGGGATATTGCCCTCCTCGTCGACGTAGATGGCGTTGTTGTTGTCGTATTTCAGGTCGACGAGCGAATAGAGGTCGCCCAGCGTACCGCCTTCCATCAGCAGGAACCGGGCGTCGCCCAGGCCGCCCATGTCGAGCAGGTCGATGCTGAACTGTTCGCCGGTCGCCGGGTTGATACAGTTGTTGGCCAGCGAGGTGATTTTGTTCTTATTGGTCGAGAACGTGTAGTTCGTATCCCACGTGAAGTCCCTCCAGGTGTTCTTGTAACCCAATGCCAGCTCGATACCGCGGTTGCGGACGTTACCCGACTGAATGATGATCGAGGAGTAACCCGAGCCGCCCGGAATCTGCGGGTCGAAGGTCTGGTTCTGCGTGCGCGAATTGTAGTAGGTTAGATCGAGGTTGAAGTGTTTGAGAAAACGCATCGTAAGACCTACTTCGAACGATTTGGTACGCTCGGGCTGGAGGTGGAAAGCCGGGTACTGCGTTTGGAGGTTCCATCCCAGACCGCTTTCGTCCCATCCGTAAAGCGGATTGGCGATGTAACGCGCAAACGATACGCCTACCGAAGCGAACGAGCCGCGAAGTTTGATGTAGGAGAGGTTTTCGGGCATGTTGCCGATAATCTGCGATAGCACGACCGAAGCACCGACCGACGGATAGAAGAACGATTTGGCATTCGAATGCGGACCCGCCAACTGCGAAGGCCAGTCGTTGCGGCCGGTCAGTGTCAGGTAATAGGTTCCCTTATAACCGATTTCGGCCGATGCGAAAATCGACTGGGTCTGTTCGCGCCAGCCTGTCTGCGACCGGGTGGTCCGGGTCGAATTGCTGAGGTTCTGGATGTTGAATACGTTGGCCAGACCGGCCTTCTCGCCTGATTTGCCGTCGGAGATGGGACCGCGGATCTTCATGGCTTCGTTCTTCATGTCCGAGAACGAAGCGCCGATGTTTGCCTGTAACGACCAGTCGTCGCCGAACGTTTTGTTGATGTTGAGCAGGGCGTCGCCGTAAACCTGGCGGTCCATGCTCTTCGTGATTCCGAAAAGACCGTTCTCCGACAATTCGGTCAGCTGTGTATTCGTCGAAGCGTAGGCTTTCTCGGTGTAAGTATTGTGCGAGTTGTCGACACGGATACGCCCCGAGACGTTCAGCCAGTCGAGGATGTCGTAGGAGAGCGCTGCATTGAGCATGTAGCGGTCCTTGCGGTTTTCGCGCAGGTTGCGGTAGTTAACCCAGTAGGGGTTCTGCATGGTCATTCCGGCAGCGCCGATGGGCCAGTATTGCGTGGAGATTTTGTCTACGGGATTGTATCGTTCGTACATCTTGATTTCCTCCCAGTCGTTGCCGCGGGGGAAGAGATAGGCGCCCACGATGGGGTTGTTGTAGGTTCCCTGGTTGATCATGTTGCAGTCTTCCTGCAGGACGTAGCTGGCTCCTACGTCCAGTCTCATCTTTTCGTTCAGGAAAGAGGTCGTGTTGCGGAAGGTGAAGTTGTAGCGGTCGTAGCTGTTATTGGGGACGATGCCGCGGGAGTTGATTGCCGCGGCTGAAAAGTAGGTCTGATTGCGTTCCGTACCCGCGGAAAGCGAAAAACTCTCGTTGTTGGCCGTGCTGGTGCGGAAGTAGTCGTGACGAGGATCGTAACCCATTTTGTTGGCGCTGTTGAGCGCTTTGCCCCAACTCAGATGCTCGGCTCCGTCCGGCACGCGGAGGTTGCCCGTACCGTAACGGTTCTGAAACTCGGGAAGGACGAACGGAGTCATGATCTCGATGCCGCTCGTCACGGTGACGGAGAGCTGTCCCGCCTGTCCCTTTTTGGTCGTCACGACAATGGCGCCGTTGGCTGCGTCCGAACCGTACAGTGCGGCTGCTGCAGCGCCCGTCAGTACGGAAATCGACTCGATGTCTTCGGGGTTGATGTCTGCAATGGGATCGGTCGTACCCTGCGAACTGAACTCCGTGCCGCCCTCCTGGGCTTTGGTGAACATCGGCACGCCGTCGATCACGTAAAGCGCGTTCGAGGTTTGCGAGATGGACTTCATTCCGCGCATGATGACCTTCGAGGCGCCGCCGACGCCGGCCGACGAAGCGTTGATGTTCACACCTGCGACCTTGCCGTTGAGCGAGTTGATGAAGTTGGCGTCTTTGTTGGCCGTGATGGCATCGGAATTCACCTGCTGGACGTTGTATGAAAGCGCTTTTTCGGAGCGTTTGATTCCCAGGGCCGTAACGACGACCTGCTCGACCTCGATGGACGAGTTGGACAGCGTGATGTCGAAAGTCGTACGCGAGCCGATGGGCACGACTCGGGTTTCGTAGCCGATGAAACTGACCGTCAGCTCGGGATTGTCGACCGAGGCGGGAACCGTCAGGGCGAAGTCTCCGTCGATGCCTGTGGTCGTGCCGACGGTCGTGCCCTTGATCAGGACGGTGGCTCCGATAATGCCCAGACCGCCGGAATCCTTCACCACACCCGAGATGGCCGACGGCTTTGCAGCGACGATGCGCTTCGACAACACAATGTTCGGAACCGTAATCTCATAGGTGATATCCGTGTCCTTGAACAACAGCGGCAGTGCTTCGTTGAGAGGCTTGGAATCGACCTTGATCGAAACGATGCGTTCCGTGTCGATTTCGTCCGTATAAAGGAAGAGGTACTTGGTCTGCTTTTCGATTTCGTTCATGACGGTCTTCATCGGAACATTCGTCATGTCGAGCTTTACCGTGATTTTCTGCGTTTGGGCCACGGCGGGCGCACTGCACAGGAACACGGCAAGAATTAGAGTAATCAGGCATTTTATCTGCCTAATACTTAAATTTTTCATAAGTTTGCTGATTAAAGATCAATAGGTTAGCAATCGAATCACTGTTTATCTCCCGTCTGCGGATGAGGTTGTGTCCGCGAGCGTTCGGCGGTGCAGAATAAAAGTGTCTTGAGGCAGAGGTCGTTTTAGTCCATAGGGTCGTTTTAGATTTTAATTATTTTTATGTGTATCGTATTCGTTTCGTCGTTGCGCGTATAGATGAAGTTATTGGTTATCTGGAGCAGCTTCAGCGCATGATCCACACCGTCCGACACGCGGATTTTGCCGTGGTATTTGAGTTCGGGGATTTCCTCGGGATTGTCGATCGTGATCCGGACTCCGTAATAGTTCTCGAATTTGCGGATTACTTCCCCGAACGACAGCGTGTTCAGGTTCATCAGTCCGTCGACCCAGCGGAAATCATCCGGATCGGTTATCCGGTTGAGTTTGAGATGTCCGTCGATCAGATCGATCTGCTCGTTGGGGGAAAGAATGAAGGATTCGCCGCCTATCCGGCGGTTCGAGATTTTCAGCCGTCCTTCGAGCAGCGCCGCCGAGAAACTGGAGGTCCGGGCATCGGCGAGGATGTTGAATTTCGTGCCCAGCACCTCGGCATCACAGGCAAATGTTTCCACGACGAACGGCCGGCCGGCGTCGTGTTCCACCTCGAACATGGCTTCGCCCGAGATTTTGACCCGGCGTGTCTTTCTGGAAAAAATCGAAGGATATTCCAGTTTGGCGCCCGAATTGAGCCATACGGTCGTTCCGTCGCTCAGGGTGACGGACATGCTTTGTCCGTTGGGTGCGGTAATGGCCATCATGTTCTGGGCACGGTGTTCGATTACCTTGTCGGCCAGATAGTGGCTCAACCCGGCACACACGAGCAGCATGGCGGCCGCTCCGGCACTCCATTGCGCCGCTCTTTTCCAGAGCGAAACGGTGCGTCTGCGCACACGGGGCTGTGCCTCTCCGGCCAGGATGTTGAGGTTGGAAATATAGTCGAGATGATCGAGATGCTGCTGATTTTCCACTGACGCATCCAACCAGTCGAGCACTTCGACGAGTTCCTCCTCCGAGGTCTCGTTTCTCAGGTATTTCTGCAATAAAAGATCGTCCATGTGTTCGTGTTATATAGTAATAACAAACACGCGGACGGGGTAAGTAGTAAAAAATGCAGTTTTTTTGAAAAAAGATTGAAATGAACTCCGGGTGGCCTTGCGGGGTGCTTTTTTACCACCTGGACGAGAGCAGCAGGGTGATCAGTACGGCCGGGAGATAATCTTTCAACTCGGAGCGCATCAGATTGAGTGCCCGGCGGATTTCGAAATTGACATGGCTGACGGAGATTCCCAGTTCGGCGGCTATTTCGCTGTATGTCATATTCTTGATCCGGCTTAACAAGAATACGTTGCGGGTCATTTTGGGCATTTTGCGGACTGCCTGTTTCATGATGGCGCGAATCTCTTCGGAGAAGAGCAGGTCCGGATCGCAGGCTGACAGCGAGCGCACGTCGGCATGCAATCGGCGCGTCAGCGTCGAATGCATGTCCTGTTCAGCCCTGCGGTGGCGGATTTGAGCGTTGAGATGATTTAAGCAGCGGTTTTTGACCGAGGTGAGGATATAAGCCGGCACATTGATGTCCGCCGGCAGGTTTTTGTGCATTTCCCAAAAGGTCATGAAACTGTCCGACACCAGGTCTTCGGCGGTTTCCCTATCGCGGACGTAGCGGTATGCCAGGGCGATAAAACGGGGCTTGAACTCGAAAAAAAGTTTTCCGAATTCCGTGGAGGAGATGATGTCTGTTTTGTCGCCTGCCATTTGAAGTCACGTCTGCCCGATACGCGAAAATACCGACGAATCCGATTTGGGATTCGCCAGCTATGAAAATTCCCCCCCCCGATGAAAAGCCGGGTTGGAAATTACTGATAATATTGTATTTACCGAATTATTCAATTTCTCGGATGCTTTTGTCGGCTATGAAACCGCAACTGTGGTTTCTAGACAAAGGTAACAATAAAAGTGAAATTTGAACAATTTGCCGCGAAATAGTTCTTCGGTTGCGTATAAAACGGTGTGTCTTTAAAATGCGGAAAACCGGCGTTCGGATAATACAGGCGGGCCGTATTACATATTGTACGATCGCTGTTTCTGCGAATAAAAGCCGGACTTTTCTCCCTGTAATTTTGTAAATCAGCCGGTTTTGGTTACATTTGCAGCCTCGAATCGATCTGGTTTTCCGTTGCGGCCAGGGACTTTGCCTTGTATGTTGAAAGGCGTTTTGCAGCATTCTGTTTACTTATCTTGTATATAATCTATGCAATCTTCCCATTATTCTCGACACGCTCCGCTTTCGTGGGTTCCGACGCTGTATTTTGCAATGGGCCTTCCGTTCGTCGTGCTGAACATGGTTTCGGCCGTCATGTTCAAAGACCTCGAAATTCCGGACGCGCAGATTGCGTTCTGGACCTCCCTGATCATGTGGCCCTGGACGATCAAGTTCCTATGGAGTCCGTTTCTGGAACTTTATCGAACGAAGAAATTCTTTGTCGTAGCGACGCAGTTGCTGAGCGGCGTTCTATTCGGAGTTGCCGTACTGGCGCTCCACCTTCCCCATTATTTTGCCATTGCTGTCGCCGTGTTCGCCGTCGTCGCTTTCAGCGGAGCCACGCACGACATTGCGGCCGACGGCGTCTACATGTCGGAACTCAGCGCCTCGGATCAGGCAAAGTATATCGGCTGGCAGGGGGCATTTTACAACCTGGCGAAATTGGTCGCCACGGGCGGCCTGGTTTGGCTGGCCGGCTGGCTCTTTAACCGGTTCGGCGCAACGGACGGAGGCAGATTCGGAGCCTATGTGCAGGCGTGGTCGGTCGTGTTGGCAATCCTTTGCGTTGTGCTGGTCCTATTGGGAATCTACCATCTCCGCGCATTGCCTTCGGGCGGTGCGGCGGCGGAAAAGCATACGCTCGGAGAGGGCTTGCGGGAGTTGAAGGAGGTTATAGCGGCTTTTTTCACCAAGCGGCATATTTGGTATTACATCGCTTTTATTATCCTGTACCGTTTGGGCGAAGGTTTTGTCATGAAGATTGTCCCGCTGTTCCTGAAAGCCGACACGTCGGCGGGAGGATTGGGGCTTACCAATCAGCAGATCGGTCTCTATTACGGCTCTTTCGGCGCCGGGGCCTTTTTGCTGGGCTCCCTGCTTGCGGGTTACTATATTGCGCACCGGGGGCTGAAACGGACTCTTTTTACATTATGCTGCGTTTTCAATCTCCCGTTTGCGGTTTACGCCCTGCTGGCGTCGTTCCAGCCGTCGAACATGTGGCTTGTGGGCGGGGGTATTGTCGTGGAGTACTTCGGCTACGGCTTCGGATTCGTGGGACTGACGCTCTTCATGATGCAGCAGGTAGCGCCCGGCAGGCATCAGATGGCGCATTATGCGTTTGCTTCGGGCATCATGAACCTTTCGGTGATGCTTACGGGTGCTGTTTCCGGGTATCTGAGCGATGCGCTGACTTATAAATGGTTCTTCGTCCTGGTGATGTTCGCCACGATTCCGGCCTTTTTGATGACGCGCTTCATTCCGTTTACCTATCCCGACGGCGGCGCGGCCGCGGAGAAATAAGCGGAGCCCCGCGGCGGTGATATGCCGGAGGACGACCGTTCTGGAATTCAGAACCTGTCGTGCCGGCAGCCGTTTAGGATGATCCGGGGCGTTCGGATGCAGGAGCTTTCGGAATGTCGATAAATTGTCGATAGAATGTGTCCCGGAATTTTGAAAGTATGCCGAAAAGCACTACTTTTGTAACGTTGTTTTTACAACTGTTAGGTTAATTCCGATGATTTCAGGCTGCAATATCGACCAACGCGAACGAAAGAAACAGCAGGGCCAGGCCGCTGCCTTCTATTCGTGGATGTGTCAGCAACAGATGCGACGTGCACAGTCCCGGGAGCAGCAGATACCTGCTCGTGGGCTGCTCGGATAGATACCAGACCGCCATGACATGCGATGTCGTGGCGGTTTGCTTTTTTAGATTATTAACTTAAAACCAATATATAAACGATGAAGGTCGGCGTGATTATGGGCTCTGTGAGCGATTACGAGGTGATGGCCGAGGCTGTCGCCATGCTCGAAACGTTCGGTGTGGATTTCGAAAAACGGGTAGTCAGCGCCCATCGCACGCCCGATCTGCTGTGCGAATATGCCAAGACGGCCAAAGGCCGCGGTATCGGCGTGATCATCGCCGGGGCCGGCGGCGCGGCGCACCTGCCGGGCATGGTGGCTTCGATGACCCCGCTGCCCGTCGTGGGTGTTCCCGTGAAGTCGCGTGCCCTGAACGGGCTGGACTCGCTGCTCTCGATCGTGCAGATGCCCGCGGGCGTTCCCGTGGCTACGACGGCTATCAACGGCGCGAAGAACGCCGCGCTGATCGCCGTGTCGATCCTCGCTTTGCAGGATGCGGAACTGGCCGCGAAACTCGACGCCTTCCGCTCGAAACAAACTGCCGACGTATTAAAAGCCGAATTGTAATGAAGACCATCGGTATCATAGGCGGCGGCCAGTTGGGCCTGATGATCGCCGAACAGGCCCGGGAACTGGGTGTGCGCACCGTGTGCCTCGATCCTGCGGCCGACGCTCCGGCATTCAACGTCTGCGACGAACATATCGTTGCGGCCTACGACGATGCCGCGGCGCTCGAAGAACTTTGCCGCCGCAGCGACGCCGTGACCTATGAATTCGAAAATGTACCGGGGGATATTCTGATTCCGTTGTGCGAGAAATACAATATCCCGCAGGGGTATAAACCCCTTTACGATTCGCAGGACCGCCTGCGCGAAAAGTCGAACGCCCGCGACCACGGGCTGCGCACGCCCGGTTTCGAGGCTGTCGGCGACGAAGCGTCGCTGCGCGAAGCCGTGAAGCGGCTGGGGCTTCCCGCTGTGTTGAAAACCCGTACGCTGGGTTACGACGGGCACGGACAGATGGTCTTGAAGACCGAAGCCGACATTGCCCGGGCGCTACCCCTGCTTGCGGTTCCCTGCATCCTGGAGGAGTTCGTGCCGTTCGATTCCGAAGCCAGCATCGTGATGGTTTCCGACGGTCGGAAAGTCGTGAGTTTCCCCGTGGGGCGCAACATCCACCGCGACGGAATCCTCGACCTCTGTATCGTTCCCTCCGGGGCCGATCCGCAGGTGCTGGCGCGGATGAAGGCCGAAAGCGAACGTTTCATGCGCGACTGCGGTTATGAGGGCATCCTGGCCATCGAGTATTTCATCCGGGGCGATGCGATTTATTTCAACGAGATGGCTCCGCGTCCGCATAATTCGGGCCACTACACCATCGAGGGCGCGACCACGAACCAGTTTCGCGAACTGGTCCGCTACCTTGTCGGGGAGCCCTTGCAGGAGCCGCGGCTGGTGGCTCCCACGGTGATGAAAAACATTCTGGGCCAAGACCTCGAAGCAGCTAAAAAGGTGGCTGCGGAGAACCTGCCGGGTGTATATGTCCATCTCTACGGCAAGACCGAAAGTCGTCCCAAGCGCAAGATGGGGCATATTACTTTTGTCGGTATGGATGCCGGGAATTACGCTGAGGAATGGGCCGAAAGATTTGTAAAATAAGTGCAAACAAAATAAAATGAACACGACCAACTATCGTATTTTTGTAGAAAAACTGCCCCGCTTCCGTGTCGAGGCCGAGAGCCTGCGCCGCGAGCTGAATGCAAACCTGAATCTCGAACTGGGCGAGGTGCGCCTGCTCTGTGTTTACGACCTGTTCGGCTTCAGTGCGGAACTGCTGGAGAAGAGCCGTTATACGGTCTTCGGCGAGGTGGTGACCGACTCCGTGACCGACGCCTGCGACCTCACGGGCCGCAAGTATATCGCCGTGGAATACCTGCCCGGCCAGTTCGACCAGCGTGCCGCTTCGGCCGCCGACTGCGTGCGGCTGATCGACCCCGAAGCCCAGGTCAACATCCGTTCCTCGAAACTGCTCGTTTTCGACGACAAGGTGACCGACGGGGATCTGGCCAAAATCAAACATTACTACATCAATGCCGTTGAGTCGCGCGAGAAGAACCTTTCGGTGCTGACCGACCTGGAGCAGGCCGAGGTGAAACCCGTCGAGGTGCTCGAGGGTTTCCGGGAGATGGCCGATTCGGAATTCGAATCCTACTGCAAGGCTCAGGGGCTGGCGATGAACGCCGACGACCTGCGCGAGGTGGTGAAGTATTTCCGCACCGAGGGCCGCGATCCCTACGAAACGGAACTGCGCATCCTCGATACCTATTGGAGCGACCATTGCCGCCATACGACCTTTACGACCGAACTCGAAGGCATCACCGTCGAGGAGTCGTTCGCCAAGGACGAGATCGAGGACTCGCTGGCGCTGTACCTGCGCATCCGCCGCGAACTGGGGCGCGAGCACAAGAGCCTCTGCCTGATGGATATGGCGACGATCGGAGCCCGTTACCTGCGCAAGAAGGGCCTGTTGGACGATTTGGAGGTCTCCGAGGAGAACAATGCCTGCTCGGTCTATATCGACATCGATGTCGACGGAAAGACCGAAAAGTGGCTGCTGCAATTCAAGAACGAAACCCACAACCACCCGACCGAGATCGAACCCTTCGGCGGAGCCTCGACCTGCCTGGGCGGCGCCATCCGCGACCCGTTGTCGGGCCGCAGCTATGTCTACCAGGCGATGCGCGTTACGGGAGCCGGCAATATTTACCAGAAAGTCAGCGATACGCTCTCGGGAAAACTGCCGCAGAGTGTCATTTCGAAAAAAGCCGCGGCGGGTTATTCGAGCTACGGCAACCAGATCGGACTGGCCACGACCCACGTGCGCGAGATTTATCACGACGACTATGTGGCCAAACGCCTCGAAGTCGGCGCGGTGGTCGGAGCCGTGAAGGCCGAAAACGTTCGCCGCGAGCGGCCTGCTCCCGGCGACAAGATCATCATGTTCGGCGGTCGTACGGGCCGCGACGGCATCGGCGGAGCTACGGGTTCGTCGAAGGAGCACGACGTGAAGTCGCTCGAAACCTGCGGCAGCGAGGTTCAGAAGGGCAACGCCCCCGAGGAGCGCAAACTCGAACGGCTGTTCCGCCGTCCCGAGGTAACGCGCCTGGTTAAGAAGTCCAACGACTTCGGAGCCGGCGGCGTCAGCGTCGCCATCGGCGAGCTGGCCGACGGGCTGGACATCTACCTCGACCGCGTGAAGACCAAATACAGCGGCCTGAACTCCACGGAACTCGCCATCAGCGAGTCGCAGGAGCGCATGTCGGTGGTCGTCGAAGCGAAGGATGCCGAGGAGTTTATGAACTACTGCCGCGAGGAGAATATCGAGGCGGTGCACGTGGCCGATGTGACGGATACGGCGCGCATGCGGATGTTCAACGGCGAGCGGAAGGTCGTGGACCTGAGCCGCGAGTTTATCGACAGCGCCGGCGCCAAACACTATGCCGAAGCCAAGATCGGCGAGGTGGAGAACCGCAATCCTTTTGTCCGCGAAGTGGCGGGGGAGACGCTTGCCGAGCGCTTTGCGAATAACCTGAAAGACAACAACGTCGTCTCGCAGCGGGGGCTGATCGAAATGTTCGACTCGACGATCGGCCGTTCCACGGTGCTGATGCCCTTCGGCGGCCGCAGGCAGCGCAGCGAGACGCAGGTCTCGGTGCAGAAACTCCCGACCGACGGTTATACCGAGACGGCCAGCGTCATGGCTTTCGGCTACAACCCCTATGTAGCTTCGTGGAGCCCCTACCACGGTGCGGCCTATGCCGTCGTGGAAGCCGCGGCCAAGGTCGTGGCGGCGGGCGCCCGTTATGACAGGATGCGCTACTCCTACCAGGAGTATTTCGAACGCATGACCAAGAACCCCGAGTCGTGGGGCAAGCCCCTCAGTGCGCTGCTCGGCGCGCTGAAGATGCAGGTCGAACTGGGCCTGCCTTCGATCGGCGGCAAGGACTCGATGTCCGGAACGTTCCAGGACATCAACGTTCCGCCGATGCTGATGGCTTTCGGCATCACGACGGTCGCCGCTCCGACGGTCATTTCGACCGACCTGAAAGGGGCCGGACACCGCATCTACCTCGTACGGCATACCCCGCACGAGAACTACATGCCCGACACGGCGCAGCTCAAGCAGAACTTTTCGTTCGTCAGCGAACAGATCGAGTCCGGGAAAATCCTTTCGGCCTGGTCCGTGGGCTTCGGCGGCATCGCCGAGGGCCTTGCGAAGATGGCTTTCGGCAACGGCATCGGTGCGGAGGTGACCTTCGATGAAAAGAAACTCTACGAATATGCCTACGGCTCGATTCTCGTCGAGTGCGAGGGTACGCTCGAATATCCCCATGCCGAGCAGTTGGGCTTTACGGTGGCCGAGGAGGCGCTGACGGTCAATGGTGTCCGGATGCCGCTCGACGAGCTCTATAAGGCCAATACCGAGAAGTTTGCGGCTGTTTACCCGGACAAAGACCTGCGGTTGACGGAGGTAATGACCTCGCAGCCGGCGCCGAAGAGTTTCACCTATCCCGGTGCGGCAGTCGAAACCCCGGTGGTCTATATTCCGGTGTTCCCCGGCACGAACTGCGATTACGATACGGCCAAGGCATTCCGCAAGGCGGGAGCCGAGGTGCGGATGAGCGTGTTGTGCAACATCGCAGGCGACGACATCCTGCGTTCGATCGCCGAGATGAAGGAGCATATCCGCCAGGCGCATATCTTCGTGCTGAGCGGCGGTTTCTCCGCAGGCGACGAACCCGACGGAAGTGCGAAGTTTATTGTCAACGTACTGAACAACAAAGATATTCGCGAAGAAATACACGCGTTGATCGACCGCGGCGGTCTGATTCTGGGCATCTGCAACGGTTTCCAGGCGCTGGTCAAATCGGGCCTTTTGCCCTACGGCCGACTGGGCATGGTCACCAAGGATTCGCCGACGCTGTTCCGCAACGACATCAACCGCCACATTTCGCAGATCGTCACGACGCGCGTTGCGACGACCGCTTCCCCGTGGCTCGCGGGCTTTGAACTCGGCGAGTTGCATTCGATCGCCGTCAGCCACGGCGAAGGCAAGTTCGTCGTGAGCGAAACGCTCGCCAGGGAACTCTTTGCCAACGGACAGGTCGCTTTCCAGTATGCCGATGCTGAAGGAAAGCCTGCCGCCGAGGCTCCGTATAACCCCAACGGCTCGTTGTATGCCATCGAGGGCATCATCTCGCAGAACGGTCAGATTCTGGGTAAGATGGGCCACACGGAGCGCTACGAGGAGAACCTTTTCAAAAATATCGCCGGCAACAAGCAGCAATCGCTGTTTGCGAACGCCGTGGCCTATTTCCGCAAAAAGTAATAAACCAAACTACTACGCTGATGAAAACCTCCTTATTTACCTTGTGGGCAGCATTGCTCTTCACTGCGATCTTACTTCCGGGGCGCAGCAGCGCCCAGACCGATGACAACCTTCGTCTTTTGTACTGGAACATCCAGAACGGGATGTGGTCGGGCCAGGGCGATAACTACGATAAATTCGTGGAATGGGTTAATTCCCAGGCTCCGGATGTTTGCGTGTGGTGCGAAGCGCAATCGAACTATAAAACGGGTTCGGCCGAGAAAATGGCGCCCGAAGATCGTTATTTGACGGATAACTGGGGAGAACTGGCCGCCCGCTACGGACACAAGTACTGGTATAAAGGCGGTCACCGGGATAATTTCCCGCAGGTCATCACATCGAAATACCCGATCGAAAACGTGGCCCGCATTATCGGTTCCCGACCCGACAGCGTTGTTTCGCACGGCTGCGGCTGGGCCCGTATCGCGAAAAACGGCAAGACGATCAATATCGTGACGCTTCACACGTGGCCCCAGGCTTATGCTTTCGAGGCAAAGGACCGCGACGCGAGCAAAGCGGAGCACGGCGGCGACAAATACCGCCGTATGGAGTTGGAATACATCTGCAACCATACGATCGGCACGGTTCCCGATGCTAAGGAGCAGCTTTGGATGATGATGGGCGACTTCAATTCGCGTTCGTCGCGCGACAACTGGTTCTACAAGTACCCGGCGGACGACACGCGTTTTCTGGTCCACGACTATATCCTTCAAAACACGCCCTACGTCGATGTGATCGCCGAGAAATACCCGGGCGAGTTCAAGACGACGACCGGCGGGAAATCGCGCATCGACTTCGTCTACTGCACGCCTGCGCTCTATGAACTGGTGACGCATGCCGATGTCGTGACGGACGGCTATACGACTCCGGTCCGCGATCCGGGCAATCTTTCGAACTTCTGGCATCCTTCGGACCATCGTCCGATCGTCGTCGACTTCAATCTGAAATAAGGCAATAAATCAAATAATTAAAAACACCCAAACAACATGAAACAGCTCGAAATGCTCTATGAGGGCAAGGCAAAACAGGTTTTCCGCACGGACGATCCCGATAAGATCATCATTCACTATAAGGATGCGGCTACGGCTTTCAACAACATCAAGAAGGCTACGATCGAGAACAAGGGAGTGCTGAACAACGCTATTTCGACCTTGATCTTCAAAGAGCTGCAGAAGGCCGGCGTGAAGACCCACTATATCGAGACCATCAACGACCGCGACCAGATCTGCCGCCGTGTCGAGATCATTCCGCTGGAGGTTATCGTACGCAACGTAATCGCCGGTTCGATGGCCCAGCGCCTCGGCATCGAGGAGGGTACGCAGCCTTCGAACGTCATCTTCGACATCTGCTACAAGAAGGACGAACTGGGCGATCCGCTGATCAACGACCACCACGCCGTGGCGCTCGGCGCCGCGACTTACGAGGAACTCAACGAAATGTACGCCATGACGGCCAAAATCAACGAGGTGCTCAAGGAGATGTTCCTGAAGATGAACATCAAGCTCGTGGACTTCAAGATCGAGTTCGGCAGAACCTCGGATGGCGAAATCGTGCTGGCCGACGAGGTGTCGCCCGACACCTGCCGCCTGTGGGACGCTACGACCAACGAAAAACTCGACAAGGACCGTTTCCGCCGCGACCTGGGCAAGGTCCGCGAGGCTTACGAGGAGATTCTGGCACGCCTGAAGAAAATCGTCGAATAATATGATGGAAGTGATTAGCGACCGCGAGTTGCACGAGGAGTGCGGGGTGTTCGGCATCTATGGAGTGCCGGGCGCCGCGTCGCTGACCTACTACGGGCTGCATGCGTTGCAGCACCGCGGACAGGAGGGGGCCGGTATCGTCTCGGTGGACGACGACGGCACGTTCCGCCGCATCAAGGGCGGCGGACTGGTGACTGAAGTTTTCGACGAGGCGAAACTCGCCACGCTGAAGGGTTCCATGGCTATCGGGCATGTGCGTTATACCACGGCCGGGGGCGGCGGCATCGAGAATGTGCAGCCTTTCCTTTTCCGTCACAATACAGGCGATTTCGCGCTGGCGCATAACGGCAACATCGTCAATTCGGCCTTGCTGCGCCGCCACCTCGAAAACAAGGGCAGCCTGTTCCAGTCGACCTCCGACAGCGAGATCCTGGCCCACCTGATCAAAAAGGAGACGCGCTACCATGACCGGCCGCGCATCTTCGCGATCATCGACGCGCTGAACATGCTCGAGGGCGCTTTTGCCTTCCTGATCATGACGGCCAACCGCATCTATGCCTGCCGCGACAAATACGGACTGCGTCCGTTGTCGATCGGAAAGCTGGGCGACGGTTATGTCGTTTCGAGCGAGACCTGTGCATTCGATGTGCTGGGTGCGGAGTTCGTGCGCGATGTCGAGCCGGGCGAGATCGTCACGATCGACAAACAGGGCATCCGCAGCCGCGACTACTCGATGTACAAGCGCTGCCAGATGTGCTCGATGGAGTACATCTATTTCGCACGCCCGGACAGCGACATCGACGGCTGCAACGTCCATGCCTACCGCAAGGAGTCGGGACGCCTGCTCTACAAGGAGGCGCCCGCCGAGGCGGACATCGTGGTCGGTGTTCCCGATTCGAGCCTCAGCGCCGCGATGGGTTACGCCGAGGCGAGCGGACTGCCTTATGAAATGGGACTGATCAAGAACAAATACATCGGTCGCACCTTCATCCAGCCCTCGCAGGAACTGCGCGAAAAGGGTGTGCGGATGAAACTCTCGGCCGTACGTTCGATCGTTCGGGGCAAGCGCGTGGTGCTGGTCGACGACTCGATCGTGCGCGGCACGACTTCGCGGCGTATCGTCACGATGCTCAAGGAGGCGGGAGCTACCGAGGTGCATGTGCGCATCGCCAGCCCTCCGATGACCAATCCCTGCTTTTACGGAGTGGATACCTCGACGCGGGAAGAACTGATTTCGGCGCGCAAGGACCTCAGGGGCGTGTGCGAGGAGATCGGCGCCGATTCGCTGGTGTTCCTTTCGCCGGAGTCGCTGCTCGAGGCGGGCAACCGCAAGGAGCTTTGCATGGCTTGCTTCACGGGAGTTTATCCCACGATGCTGTACCAGTCGCCCGACGAGGCCAACAAAGACGTTAAATGTTAGAAAACCTTAAACCATAAATTACTATGGCTCAAAGTTATGAAAAAGCCGGCGTGAACCTCGAAGCCGGATACGAAGTGGTGCGGCGCATCAAAAAACACGTTGCGTCGACCTCGCGTCTGGGCGTAATGGGCAATATCGGCGCTTTCGGCGGAATGTTCGACCTCTCGGCCCTTCGGGTGAAGGAACCGATCCTCGTGAGCGGAACCGACGGCGTGGGAACCAAACTCAAGCTGGCCTTCGAGATGGACAAGCACGACACAATCGGTATCGACGCCGTGGCCATGTGCGTCAACGACGTGCTGGCGCAGGGCGCAGAACCGCTGGTGTTCCTCGACTATGTGGCTGTGGGGCGCAACGAACCCCAGAAGATCGAAGCCATCGTTGCGGGTGTCGCCGACGGCTGCCGCCAGGCCGGCTGTGCGCTGGTGGGCGGCGAGACCGCCGAGATGCCGGGCATGTATGCCGAAGGCGAATACGACATCGCCGGATTTACGGTCGGCGTCGTGGAGAAATCGCAGTTGATCGACGGATCGAAGGTCAAGGCGGGCGACGTACTGGTGGGTATCGCGTCGAGCGGTGTGCATTCCAACGGTTTCAGCCTCGTGCGCAAGATCGTTGCGGACAACTGCCTGAATCTGCGCGAGTCCTATCCCGAATTGTCGAATAAACTGTTGGGTGAAGTGTTGTTGACGCCGACCAAAATCTACGTGAAGCAGGTGCTGGAAGTGGTTCGCAACTGCGACGTACACGGCATCAGCCACATCACGGGCGGCGGTTTCGACGAAAACATCCCCCGCATCCTGCACGACGGCCAGGGCCTCGAAATCGAGGAGGGTTCGTGGGAGATACTGCCCGTGTTCCACTTCCTGGAAAAGTACGGCAAGGTGGCCCACCGCGAGATGTTCAACATCTTCAACATGGGTATCGGTATGGTCATCGCCCTCGATGAAAAGGAGGCGCAGAAGGCCATCGACATCCTCACGGCACAGGGCGAGAAGGCTACGGTCATCGGACGTGTAACGGACACCGAGGGTGTTGTAATCCGCTGACCGATGCATCGGTTAGCAGTCTTCGCCAGCGGCAGCGGTACGAATTTCGAAGCTATCGTCACGGCCTGCGAGCAGGGCGTGCTCAATGCCGAGGTCGTGCTGATGGTCTGTGACAAACCCGGCGCGAAGGTGGTCGAAAGGGCTGCCGGGCACGGGGTCGAGGCGTTTGTTTTCGCTCCGAAGCAGTATGCTTCGAAAGCCGATTACGAACGGGAGATCGTCGCGCGGCTCGATGCCGCGGGCGTGGAACTGGTCTGCCTGGCGGGATATATGCGTATCGCGGGCGACGTACTGCTGGGGGCTTACGGAGGGCGGATCATCAACATCCATCCCTCGCTGCTGCCGGCTTTCCGCGGGGCGCACGCCATCGAGCAGGCGCTGGAATACGGCGTCAAGGTTTTCGGCGTGACGATCCACTATGTGGATGCCGAACTGGACGGCGGGCGTATCATCTCCCAGCGGGCTTTTCCCTACGAGGGCAATGACATCGAAGAACTGGAGCCGATGATTCATGCGGTGGAGTATCCGCTTTATATTGAAACGATTGACAAATTATTAAAACAGAAATAGGTATTAGCATATGCGCGCTTTAATTAGTGTAAGTGACAAAACCGGCGTCGTGGAGTTCGCCAAAGGGCTGCGCGCCCTGGGCTGGGAGGTGATCGCCACGGGCGGTACGATGAAACTGCTTTCGGACAGCGGTGTCGAGGTGATCAATATCAGCGACGTTACGGGATTCCCCGAAATCTGTGACGGTCGTGTGAAGACCCTGCATCCCAATGTGCACGGGGGCCTGCTGGCCCGCCGCGACGACCCCGAACACCTGAAGGCTCTGAAAGAGAACAAGATCGAATTTATCGACATGGTCTGTGTGAACCTCTATCCGTTCCGCCAGACGATCGCGAAGCCCGATGTGAAGATGGAGGATGCTATCGAGAACATCGACATCGGCGGACCTTCGATGCTGCGTTCGGCCGCCAAGAACTGGGCGGACGTGACGGTCGTGTGCGATCCCGCGGATTATGCGCAGATCCTCGGCGAGATCAAAGCCGGCGGCAATACCGAAAAAGCTACGCGTCTCCGGCTTTCGGCCAAGGCTTATACGCATACCGCCGAATACGATTCGATGATCGCGACTTACATGCGCGCACAGGCCGGGCTGAACGAAAAACTGTTCCTCGAATTCGACCTCGTGCAGTCGCTGCGCTACGGCGAGAATCCCCACCAGGGGGCCAAGTTCTACCGCGAGGAAAAAGAGGTCCCCTATTCGCTGGCTTTCGCCAAGCAGTTGAACGGCAAAGAGTTGTCGTATAATAATATCCAGGATGCCAATGCTGCGCTGTGCATCGTGCGCGAGTTCGACAAACCGTTCTGCGTGGGCCTCAAACACATGAATCCCTGCGGCGCCGCCGTGGGCAAGGACGTTGTCGAGGCGTGGACCAAGGCCTACGAGGCCGATAAGGTCTCGATCTTCGGCGGTATCGTGGCTACGAACTGCACGGTGACACGCGAGGCCGCCGAGCTGATGAAGCCGATCTTCCTCGAAATCATCATGGCTCCGAAATTCGACGAAGGCGCGCTCGAAGTGCTCTCGGCGAAGAAGAACCTGCGCCTGCTCGAAGTCTGCATGGACAAGGGTGCTGTCGACCCCAAACAGTATGTGAGCGTCAACGGCGGCCTCTTGGTGCAGGACCTCGACGTGGCTACGAAGCCCGTTACGGCCGACCTGTGCGTCACGAAGGCCAAGCCCGCTCCCGAGCAGATGGAGGATCTCAATTTCGGCTGGCACATCGTCAAACACGTGAAGTCGAACGCCATCGTGGCGGTGAAGGACGGCCGGACGCTGGGCGTCGGCGCCGGGCAGATGAACCGCATCGGTTCGGCCGAGATCGCTTTGAAGCAGGCCCATGCCGCTGGCGTCACCGAGGGTCTCGTTCTGGCGTCGGACGGGTTCTTCCCCTTCGACGACTGCGTGACGCTGGCTGCCGAATACGGCGTGACGGCAATCGTGCAGCCCGGTGGATCGGTTCGTGACGAAGACTCGATCAAAAAGGCCGATGAAAAAGGTATCGCCATGGTATTCACGGGCGAACGCCATTTCAAGCATTAGGCGATGGAATCGAATAGTAACGCTTATGGCGTTACTATTCTCTGTCCTGCTGAAATTCCGACCGAATACCGGAGCCGTTGAGCGAGGGATGAACTAAAAGCGCGAGCGGAGGGGACGGTTTGCTTGCAAACCCGCGAATAGTCGCCCGGAGCCAGCGTTAGGCCGTCCCGAGGAGGCGGAGGTATTCTCGGAGAGTTTTTGTGGCACTTTTTGCGGAAAAAAGTGCCGGAATCTGCGGGGCTTGCTCTGCGATAAAAAAAGGAATTTTGTTTATGAAAGTTTTGGTAATAGGCGGCGGCGGCCGCGAACACGCTATTGTCGACGCCCTGTCGCGCTCGCCGCAGGTCGAAAAAATCTACTGTGCACCCGGGAATGCGGGTATCGCACGGCAGGCCGAGTGTGTGCCTGTCCGGGAGACCGAGGTGGAGCGCCTGCGCGATTTTGCCGCGGAGAACGGTATCGGCCTCACGGTCGTAGGCCCCGAAGTGGCGCTGGCGGCGGGAGTCGTCGACTGTTTCAAAACCGCAGGACTGCGGATTTTCGGTCCCACGAAAGCCGCGGCGCGCATCGAGTCGTCGAAGGAGTTTGCCAAGTGCCTGATGGCCAAATACAATATTCCGACGGCGGGATTCCGCGCGTTCACCGATTATGCCGAAGCGCTGGCCTACGTCGGGGGCCGTCCCCTGCCTGCGGTGCTCAAATACGACGGACTGGCCGCCGGCAAAGGCGTGGTGATTGCCGAAACGATGGAGGAAGCCGAAAAGGCCCTGAAAGATATGCTGCTCGACGATAAGTTCGGCGAAGGCAAGGTCGTCGTCGAAGATTATCTCGAGGGCCCCGAGTTTTCGTTCATGTGCTTCGTTTCGGGCAGCCGCGTCTGGCCGATGGTGCTGGCACAGGACCACAAGCGTGCCTACGATGGCGACGAAGGCCCCAATACGGGCGGTATGGGCGCTTATTCGCCCCTGCCTTTCATCACGGCGGAGGACGAGCGCTATGCTATGGAGAAGGTCATGCGGCCCGTTGCCGAGGCGATGATAGCCGAAGGATGTCCTTTCGAAGGGGTGTTGTACGGCGGTCTGATGAAGACTGCACGGGGCATCGAAGTCATCGAGTTCAACGCCCGTTTCGGCGATCCCGAGACCGAGGTGGTGCTGCCGCGCCTGAAGAGCGACATCGTCGACATTTTCTGCGCCGTTGCCGAGGGCCGCGATACGCAGTTGGAGTGGCACGATTTTGCCACGCTGGGCATTGTGCTTGCCTCGAAGGGCTATCCCGGGGACTATGAAAAAGGATACGAGATCAAAGGGCTCGACCGGACCGAAGGCGCTGTTTATCACATGGGAACCAAGGCCGACGGCGACCGTGTGCTGACTGCCGGAGGCCGCGTGCTGTTCGTGGTGGGCAAGGGGCGTGACCTGGCCGAGGCGCGGGAAAATGCGTTGGCCGACGTTGCGCGCATCGACTGCGACAACCTGTTCCACCGCACGGACATCGGACATTGGGCATTGAAAAAGTAAAACGAAATCTATGGTAATCAGCGGAAAAGAACTTTCAGCGAAACTAAAACTCGAAATGGCAGCCGAAGTGGCCACATTCGAAGGTAAATACGGCCGTGTGCCGCACCTGGTGGTAATCCTCGTGGGCGAAGATCCCGGCAGCGTGAGCTATGTGACCGGCAAAGCCAAGGCTTCGGCCGAGGTGGGTATCCGGAATACGACGATCCGCAAGCCGGAGTCGATCGCCGAGTCCGAATTGCTGGACATCATCGCCGCACTGAACCTCGATGACGATGTCGACGGCATCCTGGTACAGTTGCCCCTGCCGAAGCATATCGACGAGGACAAGGTGATCGCAGCCATCGACAAGTCGAAGGATGTCGACGGTTTCCATCCCCTGAACGTCGCTGCGTTGTGGCAGAAGCAACCCTGCACGCTCCCCTGTACGCCGAAGGGTATCCTCAAGATGCTGCGGGCGGCAGGCGTGGAGATCGCCGGCAAGCGCGCCGTGGTGATCGGCCGGAGCAACATCGTAGGGCTTCCCGTGTCGAAACTGTTGCTCGATGCGAACGCCACGGTGACGATGGCCCACAGCCGTACGCGCAACCTCGGCGAGGTGACGCGCGGGGCGGAGATTCTGGTGGTGGCTATTGGCCGGCCGAAGTTCGTTACGGCGGACATGGTGTCGGACGGCGCCGTGGTGATCGACGTGGGTGTCAACCGCGATCCGGAGACGGGCAAACTGTGCGGCGATGTCGATTTTGCCGCCATCGAACCCAAAGCCTCGGTCATCACTCCGGTTCCGGGAGGCGTCGGGCCGATGACGATCTGCTGCCTGATGGAGAATACGATCGAATGTTTTCTCCGGCGGATGCGCCAATAAAGGATAACCGGGGCGACAGTCCCGGTTTTTTATTCGCAACGGCATGGATGATAACGCATATACGATTGTAAACGGCCGCGTGCTGACCCCTGCGGGCTGGCTTGCGGGGGCTTCGCTGGTGATCCGTGCGGGGCGTATTGCCGCGGTATGCCCTGACGGCGGCGTTGCCGCAGGGACCGAGCCTGTCGATGCGCAGGGGCTCTGCGTTGCGCCGGGCTGCATCGATCTGCACGTGCACGGCGGTGGCGGGGCCGACTTTCTGGAGGCTACGCCCGAAGCGTTCCGGACGGTGGCTGAGGCGCATGCCCAATATGGAACGACGGCGCTGTATGCCACCTTGGCGGTCTTTTCGCCCGATACATTCCGCCGGGCGGTGCGCGCCTGCGGGCAGGTGCAGCGGCATCCTGGCAACGGGGCTGCGGTGCTGGGGCTTCACCTCGAAGGCAATTACCTGAATCCGGCGATGAAGGGCGGACAACCACCGGAATATATTTCGAATCCCGATCCGGCCGAATATGAAGCCATGTTGGACGCCGCGCCGTGCATCAAACGCTGGAGCGCTGCTTCCGAACTCCCCGGGGCGTACGATTTCGCCCGCTGTGCCGTTTCGCGGGGCGTGCTGGTCGCGCTGGCCCATACGACGGCGGATTATGGGGAGGTGAAAGCCGCCTGTGCGGTGGGATTTACACATGCCACGCATTTCTACAACGCCATGACCGGGGTTCACCGTGAGGGCGAATACAAACGCGAAGGGACGGTCGAAGGCATCTATCTGACGGACGAAATGACCGTGGAGGTGATTGCCGACGGAATCCATGTTCCTCCGGCCTTGCTGCGTATGGCCTACAAATTCAAGGGTGCGGAACGGGTTGCGCTGGTGACCGATTCGATGGCCGCGGGAGCGATGCCCGAGGGCGGGAAACCTTTCGATCCGCGGGTGATCGTCGAGGACGGGGTGTGCAAATTGGCGGACCGGAGCGCGCTGGCGGGAAGCATTGCCACGGCCGACCGGCTGATCCGGACGATGGTTCGGGAGGCGGGTGTTCCGCTGGAGGATGCCGTGCGCATGGCCTCCGAAACCCCGGCCCGTATCATGGGCATTTCAGACCGGAAAGGAACGCTCGAAGCGGGGAAGGATGCGGATGTCATCCTTTTCGACGACGACATAACCGTCAGGGCTGTTTTCGTCGGAGGCCGCCGGGTGAAGTGATGTGCGGTCGTAAAAAGAGCCGGACTTTCTGAAAAGTCCGGCTCTTTTGTGTCATTGTTTGTCGTAGACGGCAGTCAGTTTTTCCGGCAGCGGTCCTTCCGGGTTTCGCCGCCAGACCATCGCCCGGTCGGTCGCCGTGTCGCCCGTACCGAAATCGAAGCGGTCCGGGGAGACGAACTCCGCCGGAATGTCGCCTTCGAATCCGAATCGGCCGTAGAAATCCCACAGCCACTCCTTGCCGGGCGTCGGGATCAGCAGTGCCGCGTCGTCGCCTTGCTCCGCGATCCGTTCCATCGCCTCGCGCATCAGTTGCGAGGCCAGCCCGCGGCCCTGGAATGCGGGGTCCGTCGCTACGCCGTAAATATAGGTCGTGCGGCCCAGTTCCGTCTGGAACGGCAGGAGGTGGAGCATCGCCGCCATGTGTCCTTCGACCTCGGCCGTTAGCATCCTATTGCGCGAATAGTAGCGCATGATGAACGAATCGGCAAACTGTTCGTCATCGCCGAAAGCCTTCGTCCACAACTCCTTGCAGGCGATTTCGTCGGGGTGCATGCAGATTGCCGCGAATTTGTGCTGCAGGAAAGCGGGGTGGTAGGAGAGTTTAGCCTGCCGCAGTCCGTCCAGCCCGAGGTCCTCTTCGCGGTTGATCAGCGTGAAACGCTCGGGAAGATGCTGGGCGAAGAGTTTGTTGATGATCGTGAAGGCGCCGTCGAACTCCGTGTCGGCTTTTTCGACATGGGTGTCGAAAGTATGGTCGTTGACAGCCGAACCGTAGGTGAAGGCCGCAAGCCGGTCGCCGACGTAGATACATCCGCCGATCAGGCCCAGTTCGTCGAAATGCTCGAAGGCCCGCTGCATGGCGCGCTGTTCGGCGCACAACTCCGACGTGTGGCCGTCGTGGCCCCTGCGCCACTCGCGTTCGAGGGCCATGCACTCCCCGAAACGTTCGGGTGTGAGCTCTTCGTAGCGGTAGTCGGGGTATTCGGCCGTGAAGCGGTTGATGTGGTTGCGTTTGGGCTGGTAACGGCGCCCGGTGAGGTTGCGCAGGTCGTCGGCGTTGTAGACATAGTCTTCCAGCGCGCGGTCCGACTCGAATGCGAAGTGGCAGGGGTGGACCCGGCGGATCGTGTCGCGCCCTTCGTCCGTCAGGCCGATGATACGCAGCCGCTGTCCATGGGCATGCGCATCCTCGCGCAGGACGGGGATGATCGGGCCGAAATTGCCCTCGCCGACAGGCTGCATGTAGCCGATACGCTCGCCGCCGTCGATCTGGAAGCGGATCACGAGGAATCCGCCGATCTCGGCCCACGCGCTGTGGAACACGGCCTGCCAGCAGTACATGTTGGCAAAGGCGAGGTCGCAGTTACAGATGCCCGAAGGCATGGTATAGCGCTCGATGACCGCCCGGTCTTCGAGGCGCACGGGTTTGAATTCAATCATTGGGGGTGTAACTCTTGCGTTCGATATGGGTGTAATACTGCTGGACAAGGGCCTGGAAATCGGACAGCAGCGACGCTTCCGCGGGCGCGGGATTTCCGGCATGACGCGGTGCGACGGTGCTGCCCGCGTCGTCGAAACGCAGGACCGCATCCCCCGTGAGGGCGCGGAACTGTCCGTCGTACGACACCGACCACCGGGGGCGCTCCGGCTCGTTCAATACGTCGCGGCCGAAGGCGAAATAGGGCTTGCGGTTGCCCGTGAGACCCAGTACGGTGGGCATGATGTCGAGTTGCTGCGTGACCTCCTCGACTTCTCCCCGGAGGGTTCCGTCGGGGGTGTAGATGAAACCGATGATGTGCATGTTGCCCGGGTAGGAGCGCGTCTCTTCGGCGAACTTCTCGCTCGATACGTGGTCGGCCACGAAGACGAAAACCGTGCGGCGGAACCACTCTTCGCCGCCGAAGCGCTCGAAGAAGAGGCGGAACGCCTGGTCGTCGTAGGCCACCCCTTTGTGGATTCGGGTGTAGCCGTCGGGCAGCGTCGAGGCGTATTTTTCGGGCACGACGAACGGATGGTGCGACGAGAGGGTGAACAGCGCTGCGAAGAACGGTTCGGGGGTTTCCGCCAGCTCTTCCCCGGTGAATTGCAGGAACTCTTCGTCCCAGATACCCCAGTAGCCGTCGAAATCGCCTGTGCCGTGCCTGGCCTCGTAGTCCTCGCGGCTCACGAGCCGCTCGACGCCCGCCGAACGGGCATAGGCTCCGAAGCCCATCGAACCGCGTTCCGAGCCGCAGAAGAAGGCCGTCGAATAGCCTTTGTCCGCAAGCATCGCAGGCAGTTGACGGCTTTCGCCCAACGACTGCGGCATCAGCACGAAGGGCGTGCGGAACGACGGGATGCTTCCCAGCACCGAAGGCATGGCCTGGATCGAGCGTGTGCCGTTTGCGTACATTTGCTTGAACACCAGTCCGTTCTGCATCAGCGAATCGAGAAACGGCGTGAAGCCTTTCACCGCGCGGTCGGCATAGACTTCCGGGCAGAGATAGGCCGAGTGTTCGGCCGACATGCTCTCCATGATGAAGACCATCACATTGCGGCCCGAGAGGTCGACAGCCGCGCTGTCGGCAGGCTGGTGCACGGGCGTAAAGTGCTGCGGCAATTCCTCCGGGGGGAAATATTTTTTGTATTTGACGCTCCCCGCGCTTCCCACAGTGCGCAGAATGCAGAACGGGTTGCTCAGGATGAGGTTGGCCTTGCCGCTGTCGGCTGTGTAGAGCGTGGCGTTGGAAAGGGTGATCGGACGGGTCATGCGGGTCATACCGCCGCGCATCCCGGCGATGCTCAGGGCGGCGGCCAGTGCGAAAACGACCGTGCAGCCGGCGTAGTAGGCCCAGCCGCGGCTGAAGAGGCTCTCTTCGCGGACTTTACGACGGTAGCCCCATGCCAGCAGGGCCGTGAGGGCGATCCACAGGAGCATGAGATACCAGTTCTCGGCCATGAACTTCCCGACCAACTGCGCCGAATTGTCGTTGTCGGCGAAGAAGATTTCGTCGGCCGTGAAACGCTTCTGCGTGTAGCGGAAATAGACCGTGTCGGCCAGGTTCGTCGCCGTGACCAGCAGGGAGTTGACCACTACATAGTACCAGAAGAGCATTGCCCTGTACCAGCGCCGTTCGCGCAGGTGCAGGGGCATGAGTGACAGCAGGATGAACACACCGTCGGCGTAGACGACTGACGCGGTGTCGAATTTCAGCGATCCGGCCAGGAGTTGCCCCAGTTCGCTCCAGGCCAGGGGCCCGAGTTCGGCGGCATTGTAGATGTAAAACGCCGCACGGCAGAGCATCAGCACCGCATAAAGCAGTACGATGCGCCACACGAGCAGTGCCAAGGGCGTATGGAGCAGGCGTGATAGGGGAGCTGTTATTTGAACCGGTGTTCGTTTCATGGAGCGTCTGTTTAACGGGGCAGGTCGTTGTGGCGGCCTGTGGCTGCGTTCGCTGGCCTGATCCCACCCCAAACCCCTCTCTCGGGAGGGGCCTGGTTCGGGGTGCGACTCTACTTTATTCGCAGGCTTTCAGCGACATGTCGAGCGACTTGATCTGATGCGTCAGTGCGCCTACCGAGATGAAGTCGACGCCGCACTGGGCGTAGTCGCGCATCGTCTCCAGCGTGATGCCGCCGCTCGATTCGGTTTCACAGCGTCCGGCGACCTTCTCGACCGCTTTGCGGGTCATTTCGGGCGTGAAGTTGTCGAACATGATGCGGTCGACGCCGCCTGCCGCGAACACCTCGTCGATGTCTTCCAGCGAGCGGACTTCGCATTCGATCGGGAGGTTCTTGCCTTTGGCTTTGAGGTATTCTCTGACGCCGGTGATCGCCGGACGGATGCCGCCTGCGAAGTCGATGTGGTTATCCTTCAGCAGGATCATGTCGAACAGGCCCATGCGGTGGTTCTCGCCGCCGCCGATCTTCACGGCCATCTTGTCCAGTACGCGCATGCCGGGCGTGGTCTTGCGCGTGTCGAGGACGCGGGTGTGGAGGCCTTCCAACTGCTTGACGTAAACGGCCGTCTGGGTCGCCACGCCGCTCATGCGCTGCATGATGTTCAGCAGGATGCGTTCGGCCTGCAACAGCGACCGGAGGCTTCCCGAGACGTAGAAAGCCACGTCGCCGGGCTTCACGCGGTCGCCGTCGCTGAGGATCTGTTCGAATTTCATCTCCGGGTCGAGACGCTGCAACACGAGTTGTGCGATTTCGATGCCGGCGATCGTGCCCTCCTGCTTGCACAGCAGGCGCATGCGCCCGTGTTCTCCGGCAGGGATGCACGAGAGCGACGTGTGGTCGCCGTCGCCGATGTCCTCTTTGATGCAGAGTTCGATCAATTCATCTACGAAAGGTTTGTATTCGGGTTTCATAACGTTGATTTATTGAATGATTGTGCCGTTGAAAGCGGCGGTATGATTCAGTCGGTAGGTTGCATTGACGCAGGTGAACGTCAGGTAGAACGTCGAGGCGTTGTTGGTCAGCCGGCATTCGAAGTTCGAGATCACGTAGTCCTCGTAGGGGGCGCCGCCGATCTCGGGAACGATTGTTCCTGCATGTTCGAAGTAGGTCGTTCCGCCGTCGTTGCGGCAGGCGAGTTTCGGGAAGACGATGGTTTTCACCGGCTCGCGCGGATTGTCGGTGAATTTCACGTCTTTCATCGTCAGCGAGACGCTTTTGTCAGACTGTTCGTCGAGGCTGCATACGACATTCGACGCCCGGTTGGTCTCGTCGCCCGTCGAGGCGTCGGTTACCACCAGCAGGCAGTCGTACGACCCGGTGTCGGGCGTGAAGTTGTCGTCGTCGTTATCGCAGGCCGTGAAAACGGCGGCGGCCAACAGCAGGAAGAGGAATTTTTTCATGCGTTTGTATTGTTAGATGTTTATATTCAGGGTGATGCCGAACGTGCGGGGCCGTCCGCGCTGGACGAACTCGTTGCCGATCGACTTGAAATAGAATACGTCGTAGTTCGTTCCCCCGAGGTTGCGGCCCCAGATGTCGAGCGAATAGTTTTTGTGTTCGAACCTAACGGAGGCGTTCGCAAGGGCGTAGAACGGCTGCGAAAGGGAGTTCTCCTCGTTCCACCAGATACGTCCTGCGCAACTGACTCCGGCCTGCAGGACCAGGTCGCCGAGCCATTTAACGCCCGTGGGCACAGTCCATGCCCCACCGGCCGAGAAGGTGTGCTGCGGGGCGTAGGGGATGCGGTTGTCCTTGTAGCTGACGCGCACGGGATCGCCGGCATCGTTCTTCACGGTGGTTTCGTAGCGGACGAACCGGGCGTCGGTGTAACCGTATGCCGCGTTGATGTCGAGCGTCCGCCACGGCGAGACCTGTAAGGCCGCTTCGACTCCGAGACTGCGCGTGCGGCCCGCATTGGTCATCATGCGGCCCGTGGTCTGTCCCGGGGGAAAGACCGTGAGCTGCTGGTCGCGCACGTCGATGTAGAATACTGCGAAATCGCCCCTTACGGCGCCGTCCATGCAGGAGAAGTGTCCGCCCGCCTCGTAGTTCCAACTGTATTCGGGTTTGTAGGTTACGCCGTTGCGGACATCGTAGACCTCGCCGATGCCCATTTGGTTCATCAGCTCCTGCTGCAACACGTCGGAGAATATCTGGGTGTTGAATCCGCCCGATTTATACCCCTTGGCTACCGTAATATAGAGGTTGCGTATCTCGTCGAAGGCGTACATGACGGAGAATTTGGGCAGGAACTCCGAGAAATTCTGTTTCAGCGTGCGTCGGTTGTCGATCTCTACCGGCCGTTCGTAGACGGTCCCGTCCTTGATAAGGGTCTTCGTGTAGCAGGTGCTCGTGTAGTTGCGGTAGCTGAGGCGGGCGTGTTCGAAGTCGAAACGCAGTCCGGCGGTGAACCGCCAGTGTCCGGCCGTGTAGTTCGACTCGTGGTAGAGGGCTCCCCCGGCCGAGGGCATGCGGAAATCGCTCCCCAGGAACAACTCCCCGCTGCCCGTTCCGTCGGCCCGGCCCCAGGCGTAGCGGTAGGTTTTGTCGTTCTCGTTTGCGTTCTTGAGGATCAGTTCGTCGATGCCCGTCTGTTTGAAGTTGACCGGGGCGTCCATCGTCCCGTGGCGGTAAAACCCGAAGGCTCCGAACAGCCAGCCGTAGCGCCGTCCGTCCCGCGAGCGGAAAACGAGATCTTCGGTGACGGCGTGTTCGCGCCGTGCCTGCCGGAGGGTGAAATAGGAGTCGGGGGTGAAGTCCTGGTCGAGGAGCATCTCGTCGTCGGAGTACTGGTACGAGGTGATCGACGAAATGGAGTATTTTTCGGCGTCGTAGCGCACCGTGAGGCCGTCGCTGATGTTCGTGCGACGGTATGAACTGGGGTCGTTGTAGCTGATCTGGCCGTGGCGGATAACGGTTTTGCCGTCGCGTACGATCTCTTCGCCGACGTAGGCATAGGGATAGCCGCCCTGGTCGAGCACCGAGAACGAGAGGGTGTTGTCGATGCGAAGTCCCTTGCTGTTGCGCCACTGGATTTTCCAGCGTCCGCCGCCGAGGCGTTCCCAGTCGCATTTTTCGCCCGTGTAGTCGTTGTCGAAGAAGCCGCCCGTGTGGGTATAATAGCCCGTCACGGCCATGCCCAGGTTGGGAGCGAGTTTGTAATAGGACGAGGCGCGGAAACGGTAGGAATCCCCGCTGCCGTATTCGGCCGTGAGCCGCACGCCTTCGTAGGTGAGCGGCGAGCGGGTGTAGACATTGACCACGCCGCCCATCGTGTTGCGTCCATAGAGCGTCGACTGGGGGCCGCGCAATACTTCGATGCGCTCGACATCGGCCAGTTCCGTGTCGAAATTATCCTTGTTCAGCACGGGAACGTTGTCGATGTTGAGCCCGATGACCGGCTGGTCGATGCGCGCCCCGAGTCCGCGCACGTAGATCGACGAGGTCATGCGCGAACCGTAGTCCGGGGCGTGGAAGTTGGGAACCGTCTGCGAAAGGTTCTTGACCGCGCCGATGCCGCTGCGCTCGATGGCGCGGCTGCCGATGATCGACGCTGCGACGGGCTGTGAGCGCAGTACGAGGCCCTGCTTGATGGCCGTCACCTGCACTTTGTCCACCACGATCACCGTGTCGGCCGCCTCCGTGTCCGGGGCCGGGCCGTTACCGCCCGCAGTACGGGCCGTGGCGGCGGAGGCCAGCAGCAGCAGGGGTATGGCGAGCGATTTATAGTGCATTTGTCGGGTGCGGTTATCGAAAGTACAAAGTAACGGTTTTATTTCGGTCGGTGCAATCCTTATTTATGAGGATGCGTCACATCCCGTCGGGATCGACGTAACCCGCCGCGAGAGCGTAGACCACCAGCCCGGCGGCCGTGCGGATGCCGAGTTTCTCCATGATGTTGCGGCGGTGGGAGATGACTGTCGTCAGCCCGATGCCGAGCCGGTCGGCGATCTGTTTGTTGATCAGCCCGCCGGCGATGAGCGCCAGCACCTCCGTTTCGCGCTCCGTGAGCGGTTGTGCCGCCTGCGGCTGTGCGGGCAGGGCGTGCTCCGGACGGCGGACGCTGTGTTGCAACTGCATGAGCGAGCGTACGAAACGCTCTTCGTCGGCCTGCACGTCGATGCTGTGCATTCCGGCGGGCGACTGTCCGTTGGTGAGTACGATGGTTTTGTGGCTCCGGGCGCGGAAAAAGGCGTTGTGCGCCGCGAAAAACTGCGCCGTGACGAAATAGTGGAAGAACCGCTCCGGATTGGCCTCTGTGAAATCGCGGAAATCGCCGAACAACTCCACGTCGGCCGCCGGGGCCGCTTTCTCGAGGATGGCGCGCAGCCCCACGCCTACGAGGATGTTGGAGGTCAGGACGGCTATGGCGGGGCGCTGTTCCATCGGCTATTCGTGGTGGTAGGGTTCGTTGTTGAGGATGGTGAAGGCCCGGTAAATCTGCTCGGCGAAAATGGCCCGTACGATCTGGTGCGAGAAGGTCATGCGCGAGAGCGACAGTTTGCTGTCGGCACGCCTGTAAACCTCGTCCGAGAAACCGTAAGGGCCGCCGATAACCAGCACGAGGCGTTTCACGCCGCTGTTGAGGCGCTTTTGGAGCCAGAGCGCAAACTCCACCGAGCGGTACTCCTCGCCCCGCTCGTCGAGCAGCGTCACGTAGTCGCCGTCGGTAAGCTGGCGCAGGATGGCTTCGCCCTCGGCCGTGCGCTGCTGTTTGACGGTCATGCTTTTGGTGTTGCGCACGTCGGGCAGGGTAGTGACCGCAAACCGGCAATAGAAATTCACGCGCCGGGCGTACAGTTCCACCAGCGCGGCGATCTCTTTCGAGTCGGTTTTTCCTATGACGATCAGCTCTATGGTCATTCGTTCCGCCTGTGTGTGCGTCGTACGCAGGCCGTCGCAAAGATAGCCTTTTTATTCGGTTCGGGCAAATCGTTTTTCCCGCCCCGAAACAGCGATGCCGCGCTCTGTGGCGCGGCATCGGGGTCCGGAAGCCGGAGTTTTTATCCGAATAGACAGTTCAGCACACGGGCCAGACGGTATCCGGCATTGCGAATCTGGCGCTCGACCAGCGGAACGGCCTTGTTCAGGAAGTCCTGTCCCAGTTGCTGGTCGGGCTTTGCCCACTCGAACTGCACTTCGCATCCGACGGCGCTCTCGTGGAGCCAGTCGCGGGGCGTACCCGCGGCAATGGCCTGTTTTTCGGCCTTGGGGAGGCGGTCCAGTTCGTCGGCCCATTCGCTGACCGACCAGATGCGCGCCGTGGTGATGATCTCGTTGTCCCAAACGCTGTGGACGTAGAATTTGTGCGGCTTGTGGTACTTGTCTTCGAACATCACGTCGTATTTCATGTTGTGCGTCGTGTACTTGATGTGTGCCGGGCAGTGCATGTCGCCTACCAGGTGGATGACGTACTTGAGGTTGACCTCCACGGCCGAGTCGGTGAGGTTGCGGTAGTTTTTGAGGTTCTCGATGGCCAGTTCCAGTCCGTAGATGGCGTTGCCGCCCTTCGTGAGCATCGAATCCTCGTAGCGCAGGGAGGCGTCGACCGGCGCCGTGTGCCAGTTGTTGGTGAACTTGTACTCGGGCGTGTGGCGGTATTCGTCCATCCATTTGGCGAAATAGACGATCGAGTGACCTCCGAGATACTTCTCGATGCGTTTCTTGGCCTTTTTCGTCAGGTTGCGCTCGGCGATCTTGGCGATCGTCTCGTGCCCTTCGCGTCCCCATCCGAAGACGCTCCCCGTGTTGAGGATGCCGGCGAAGAGCAGCAGTAACAGCAGTTTTTTCATGGTATGTGTTTTTTCGGGTTGATCGTGCGGTTTGCGTATGCGAAGGTACGAAATAATTCCTTTACCGCTGGATCAAATATTCGTTTTCGTGGCCCAGTACGACCTGTTCGGCGACCTGGCGGAGGTAGGCGGCTTTCGACGGCTCGATGCCGCAGTCCGCGGGCGCGTTGCCGAACGCCGTGCCGTAGAGTACGAGGTAGTTGACGCAGGCCTTCAGGTAGGCGCCGTAGGCCGACTGGTGCTTGTTGTCGGTGTAGTAGAGGTTGATGCCCGACGTTCCTTCGCGTACGGTCCTGAACGCCACGCCGATCGGCGAAAGCCACGTCCCGGCGGCCTGGGCCATGGCGCGTGCTCCTGCGGCGTTGTAGTTCTCGAAGGTTTGGAAGTCGGTGAACCCGCCGTAACTGCTGGCCGAGAAGGTCCAGGTCTGTTCGAGGATCACTTTGCACGACGCCGATTTTGCGCGGATCCGGTCGGCCAGCGCTGTACAGTTGGCCGCTATCGAGGCCGTGCCGTCGCGTCCGTAGGTCGCGGGGTTCTGGCTCTGGTCCTGGATGAAGGCGTAATCGTAGCCTCCGATGTCGATGGCGTCCGTCGAGAACGAAAGCCCCAGTTGCTGGCCGAAATTCTGCGAACCTTTGAAATGGCCCTTGATGTTGAGGTAATGGCCTTCGTTCCAGGCGATCTCCTTGAGCATCCAGACCGGATTGCTGTAATAGGAGAACGAGTTGCCCAGGCATAACACCTTTTTCGTGTCTCCCGGGACTGCCGTACCGAGGTTCTGCACGTAGGAGGCCGTGAATCCGTAGGGCGGCAGCAGGCTCGCCGAGTTGCCCGCCGCGATGTTCTGCGCCCCGCCGGTACAGGTGTAACGTCCCACCGCGCGGCAGCGGATCTGTACGGCTCCGGTGACGGGCTGCGTAAAGCGGATCGTCTGCATGACATTGGCGTGCTGGTAGTTGGTTCCGGAGCTGACGCCCGAGCATTTGTAGGTGTAGCGGATCGAGGGGTCTTCGGGGGCGGTGAGCAGGTCCTCTTCGACGCTCTTCCACGTGCCTCCGTCGAGGTACTCCACGATGAAGTATTTCGGCGAATTGGCCTCGCCCGCCATCGTGGCGTTGAACTCGATCGCCGTGCCTGCCGGCAACTGCTTTACGGGCATCGTGTAGAGCCAGTAATCGCCCTCGACCATCGTCGAAACGGTGGGTTTGTAAGAGCTGACCGTGCGGGTGAACTCGCGTCCGGCGTTGGCTTCGCCGCGTACGACGGAGATATAGGCCGAACTGCCCGAGGTCGCCGGGAGCATGTTGGACGAGGTCCATGCGGTGTTGTACTGCCCGACGGTCGAGGCCGAAAGCACCCATTGGCCGGGGAAGGCCGGACCTGCACCCTCCTGTGTGACGGAGACGGTTGCCGTCTGCGTCTGGTCCGTGGAGGTGAAGGTGACCGTTGCGGGCCGCAGTTCGGTCTGCGGATTCACGTCGGCCGAGATGCGGATTTGCTGTATGTAGGGGCTTTTCGTGCCGGACGCGAGGGGCATGTCGTTCAGGTCGGTGACCTTTACCCACGTGTCGCCGCCCGTGCTCACGGTCCAGTCGTAGTCGGCGGCCGAGAGACTCACCACGGCGGCGTTGGTCCCCATGGCGTTGAGTTCGACCGATCCCGGGGCTGCACTGAAAGTCGCTTCGGCGGGAGTGTTCGATCCGGCGGGGTAGTAGAGGATGTTCTCCCGCGTGACATTGACCGCCGCAGCGCTGTGCGCACCGAGGTAATCCATGTAGTTGTCGGCATTGACGCCTGCCATGACGTAGCTGCCGTTGTTGTACGTGCCTACGTCTCCCTGCGCGATGCAGTTGCGGAACAGGGCGGCCTTGTTGCACTGCCCGAAGAAGGTTCCCTTGTAGTTGTTGTTGTCGCGGTCGGAGATGACGCGGCCGTAGTTTTCGCATCCGACGAACTCGTTGTCGTCGTGGTTCACGAGGCAGACGATACTGCCTGCCGCGCCGTTCGTTTGGCAGATCACGTCGCCGTGGTTCACGACTTTGGTGAACTTGGCGCCGGTCCCCGTGATGCAGGTGATGTTGCCGATACGTGCATTGCCCGATGTGGCGAATGCGTTGACATTATGTCCGTAGTTGGTGCACGCCGTGAGGTGGGTGTAGCGGTTGGCCGCGGCGACGATTCCCGAGGCGCGGGCCGCTTTGGTCGAGAGGTTGCCGCGGTTGACGCAGTCGGTGAAGACCACGGGATTTGCCGAACTGGCGTGGTTGGTGCTGAATCCGCAGATGCCGCCGATCTGCACGCCCGTTGCGCCGTTGCCGGTGTTGCCGCCGCTTTCGCCCGTGAGGTCGGCCTCGTTGACCAGACGGTCGATCCTAACCCCTTCGTTGGCAAAGGCGAGGCCCACCATGCCCATCGTCATGCGGACGTTGCCTGCCGAGCCGTCGAACGACATCGGGGCGTTGTTGGTGACGTTGTGCACGGTAGCGTCGTAGACCAGTCCGGCCAGGATGCCGCAGTCCGTACCCTTCGAAGCCTTGACCTCCAGCGAGCAGGAGGCGTCGAAGATCAGGTTCTCGACGACGGCTCCGGGACCCAGTGCGCCGAACAGCCCCCACGCACGGTTGGCCGTGGCGTTGTCGCACACCATTTTGAAGTTGCAGATCGCATGGTCCTGTCCGTCGAAAAAGCCCGTGAAGGGGCGTCCCGAACTGATCGAGATGGCGTTGCTCGCCAGTGCGAAGGTCGCATCGCCGATCGGGGTCCATGCCGTCGTGCCTGTCATGTCGATATCGTCGAGCAGCACCACGACGCCTTCGTCGTTCTGCCACGGGGCGAGGGTTTCGCCTGCGTTGACCGCTGCGGCGAATTCGACGAGGTCGTCAGCCGTCCAGATGCCTCCCGGAGGTGCGAAGGCGTAAAGCGCCTTGGCCAGGTGGCGGGCCGCGAACGTGCCGTCGGTTTCGTTATAGGTGCGTACGCCCGATTTGTAGACGTTCTTCGTGTAGCTTTTGCCGTCGGCTGTCGAAAGCGTCAGTTTCAGGCCCGCCGGCGAGGTGAAACGCCCGACGGGGAATTTGATCGTCTGAGGACGGGTCAGGTCGGCTCCCTCGGGAAAATCCAGCGTCAGTTTCGTGCCGGTTCCGTCGGGGGCCGGGGTGAGGGCGAGCGTTGCGGGGTCGACCGTGCCGGTGAAGGTCAGGTAACCTTCGAATCCCTCCTCCGAGGCGGGTTCCACCGTAATCGACCGTGCCGGGCTTTCCAGGTCGCCGGCGTCGATGCGCAGTTCGATGACCGAGAAGATGTTGCGGAACGAGACGTGCAGCGCCCCTTCCGAGAGATTGTTTTCGAGCGGCGTGCCGATCAGCGGTGCGCAGGCCGTGTTGGCCTGCTCCGTGCCCTGGAAGGCGATCGTGCGCCCGGCCTCCACGCTGACGATGCCTTCGGCGGTCGTGGCGGGGTAGTAGGCCGTCAGCGGTTTCGACGCATCGTACGAGGCGATGCCTGCATCGCTGGTGAAGGTGGTCGTGGCGCCGGCTTCGGCGGCCGTGTAAGCGTAGGCCGCACCGTCGTAGACGACCGTAATGCGGTCGCCGGCTTCCCAGGTGCTTTTACCCTCGTTGATGTCGGTGCGGGTCGCCGGGGTGCAGGCGGCTTTGATGACGAGTCCCGACGAGGCGGGCGGCGGGGCCGGTTCGGTGATTTCGGGCTCCCGGGTGCAACTGCTGAAGAGCAGCGCCGCGCCGAAGAGCAGGATATGTAGTTTTTTCATTTCGGTCGGGGTTTATTCTTTATTCTTGTCGTCGTCGAATTCCGTGTCCTCGATGCCGTTGTCGGGCTTCTCCTGGTCGATGTCCGACATGTCGGTCACGGCATAGGGCGTTGCGAGGGCGTAGCGCGCCGCTTGCAGGGCGAGCGGGGCGTTGGCGTCGGTGACGGGTGTCGAGTAACTGCCCGCAGTGGTGTTCGAAATCGTGTAGCGGAACGGGTTGCCGTCGAGCGTCACGCCGTCGAATGCCGGGGAGATCAGTTTTTCGAAGACGGCGCACGAAGCGGCGTAGCGTGCGATGCCGTAGTCCATGTGATACCCGTCGCGGGTCATGTCCATTGCGTTCTGGAGCTTCGACGAACGCAGGTTTTGCAGGACGGTCCCGGTGGCGATCAGATCGTCGAACGTGACTTCGGCCATCACCTTTTTGCCCTGTGCGACGATTGCGGCGTACATGTCGGCCTGCGACGAGGCGAAATTGTTGACGATCACCGTCTGCTGTGAATAACTGACGATTGCGGGGTCGCCGTAGGCCTGCGACAGGATGTAGCAGAATTTGGGCATGGCTCCGGTCTGCGTCGATTTCACGTTGTTGATCAGTCCCTGCAAAGCCTCCTTTTCGGTCGGGGTCCACGACCAGGCGTTGACCTTGCCCGTGTGCTCCTGGATGGTCACGATGTCCCACTCGTCCGATGCGGCGACCTCCTTGATCGTCTTGTTCATCAGTTCGGTCCATCCGGCGGCTCCCGGGGCGCACTCATAGCAGCGGTAGTCGCTCACGGTGGCGAATCCGTTGTTGTACTCGGGAACCGTGCGGCCCCCGTAGTACATGTGCGTCATTTTCACCTTGTCGATGCCTGCGGCTTTCAGCAGGCCCGGCAGGTGCTCCACGGCGTCCTTGGTGAAACTGTTGCCGATGAAGAGGATGCGCAGTTGGGCTTCGCCGCCCGGATCGCCGCCGCCCGAGTTGCCGAGTTGGTAGACGATGTTCGTCAGCGTCGATTTGGTCGCGCCCTGCTTGCCCAGGTAGTTGGCCTGGTCGGCTTCGGAATAGGAATCGAAGACGGGCGTACCGTTGTTGTATGTGCCTACCTTGCCGCCTGCGGTGCAGTTGGTCCATGCTGCTGCGCCGTTGTTGTAGGCCCAGAATACGCCGCGGTTGGCGTCGTCGCTGAGGATCGTGCCGTAGTTGGCGCAGTTCTCGAACGTCGCGGTGTTCGACAGCGAGACGATGCCTGCCGTGCGGCCTCCGGTGGTCGAGGTGAGGTCGCCGTAGTTCGTGCAGCCGATCATCGACGATCCCGTGCCCGTGATGCAGGTGATCTGACCCTGGCGGCCTCCGCCCTGCTTGGGGAAGGTGTTCAGTTGATCGCCGTGGTTGACGCAGTTGGTCAGTTGGGTGTAGCGGTTGGCCGCAGCGGCGATGCCCGAAGTCCGGGCCAGCGCCGAGGTCATCGCGCCGTAGTTGATGCAGTCGGAGATGATGACCTTCTGCTGCGACGACGCCTCGTTGGTGGCGAAGGCGACGATGCCCGCGGCATGGCAGGCGTTGCCGCCGGCCTCGAGGTTCGGAGTCCGGTTCTCCGCCGTGATTTCGCCGTTGTTGTTCACGCTGTCGATCACGACGCCCGCCGTTTCGGCGAAGGCGAAGCCTATGAGGCCCATGTACATCGGAACGCTTGCTCCGGCGGCGCCCTGGAAGAGCATCGGGGCCGAGCCGGTGATGTCGCGCACCGTAGCATCGTAAACGACACCGGCCACCAGGCCCGCCGCGCAGCGCGCCGAGGCCGTTACGGTCAGCGAACACCCCGAGTCGAACGAGAAGTTCTCGACCACGGCCCCCGGGGCCAGCGCCCCGAAGAATCCGTATGCCTGTCCTTCCTCGCTGCCCGCGGCGACCATCCTGAGGTTGCGGATGCGGTAGCCCTGTCCGTTGAAGTGCCCGGCGAAGGGCGTTCCCGTGAGGGCGAGCTTGTTGCTGCCCCACGTGAAGGCCGCCTTGCCGATCGGGGTCCACTCCGTGACCGCCGCCATGTCGATGTTGGTCAGCAGGCACACTTCGCCGTCCTCGTTCTGCCATTCTTCAATCGAGGTCCCGGCATTGACCGCCGCGGCGAATGCCACGAGGTCGTCGGCCGTGCGGATGCCCTTGGCCGAGGAGATATCGCCACCGTATTTGGTGTTGGTCACCTTCGATTCATTGCCGGTCTTGATCAGGCCGATATAGTCCATGAAGTTCGTCTCGTCGATGTTGGCCATCACGTAGTTTCCGCCGTTGTACGATCCTACACCGCCGCCTGCTGTGTTGTTGTCCATCTTGGCGAACGTGTTGATGTTGGCCACCAGCGTTCCGCGGTAGGTCGCAAGGTCGATGATCACCCGGCCGTAGTTGGCGTTGTCGTTGAACTCCACGTCGGCTGCGTTGAGCAGGCAGACCAGTCCTCCGGCGTGGGTCTTGGCGTTCGTGGCCACGACATCGCCGTAGTTCGTACAGCCGTCGACTTTCGACGCCGTGCCGAGGATGCAGGTGATGTTGCCCAGGCGTCCGCCGCCCGATTCGGCATAGGTATTCAGCATGTCGCCGTGGTTGTCGCATTCGGAAACCACCGTAAAGGTGTTCGCTGCAGCGACGATGCCCGAGGCGCGGCCCGTCGAGGTCTCCATGTCGCCGTAGTTCACGCAGCGCGTGATCTTGTTTTGGAAGGTCGACGTGCGCGAGGTGTTCGAAAGTCCCGCGATACAGCCCACCTGCGTCGAGGTGAACCCGTTGGCGTTGGCGGCTCCCGGCACGGCCTTGAGCGCACCGTAGTTCTTCAGCCCGATGAGCTGTGTGACGGTCTCCTCGCTCGTGCCCGCTCCGTAGACGAAGCCCACGAGACCCATGGTCATCAGTTTGCCCGACGTTCCGTTGCCCAGGCACTCCATCGGGAGGTAGCTGGTGCACTCTTCGATCGTCGATTCGATGCTGGCCCCGGCGATGACGCCTGTCGAGGTGACGCCGTTGCCCGAAACCGTGAACGACCCCGTGTCGCCTGTTTCGGCGCCCAGTACGAGGTTGCGGACCGTTGCGCCTTTCAGTACGCCGAACAGGCCGTAGGTCTGGTTGTCGCCCGTGAGCGTTGCGGCCATCCTGAAGTTGCGCAGCGCATGGCCCTGTCCGTCGAACGTGCCTTCGAAGACGGCCCCGGAGGGCGTGGATACGGCGGTCGTGGCGGCGAACGTGCCGTTGCCGATCGGCGTCCACGACGCGATGTCCGTCATGTCGATGTCGCCGGTCAGCACGGCGGTCATCAGTTGTGCGCCCGTGCCGGCGTTGACATCGGCGGCGAACTGCACCAGTTCGGCGGCCGTGCCGATTTCGATGCGGTCGCTCGTCGCCTTGGTGAAGAAGACCGGACGCAGCACCGTGTGCTCCAGCATGTCGTAGGCCACCACGATCAGGTGTCCCTCGCGGAAGCCAGCAGGGAAGGTGACTGCAATCTGCTGTTCCTGCTTGTCGAGCGCAGCTTCGAGACCCTCGGCCGCCGCGATGCCGACCAGCGCATCGGCGGCGTGTTCGCCGTGAAGCGTGTATTTGACCGTCATCGGGGCTGAAATATCGACCACCGTGGTGTTGATCGCCGTCGAGAGCGTGAGGTTCAGCACCTGTTGGATGGGCAGCGTTACGACTTCCCCGTTGCCGAGCGTCAGCGACAGGTTGCCGTTGGCGTCGCGTTCGATGCTTTTGAACAGGCAGCTTTCGCCGTCGTTGGCTTCGATCGGGCGTCCCGAGGCGTCGTTCAGCCGTTCGCCGTTGACCGTCCAGAAGCCCTGTGCGTCGACCGACACCACGGGGGTGTGGCCGCTCACGGGAACCCGCTCCCCGTCGTTGCCGGACAGCGGCGAGGTCTCGCCGTCGACGGTTACGGTCCAGTAATAGAGGCCGCTCTCCGCGTCGAGTTCGACGCCCAGCAGCGGAACGTTGAGCATTTGGTCGGTCGTGGCCAGCACGACGCTCTTCTCTTCGTTCTTGTTGTCCTTGTAGGTAATGACGTAGTTGCCTTCGGAATCCTGTGCCATCGCAGTGATGACGTTGCCCGAGGTCAGTTCGCTCAGGTCCGCCAGTTGGCTGTTGAGCGAGGCGATGCGGCCCTGGAGCTTCGCGATGCGCTCCTTGAAGCCGTCGATACGGCCGCTGAGCTGCGAATCGTCGTAGTCGCTGCATCCTGCGGCGAAGGCGATCGCCGTCAGGAGCAGGAAATATAGGAATCGTTTCATGGATGTCTTTGTTTAGCGTTAGTAGTTCTGCGACGGATCGAAATATTCGCTGTTGCGGTAACACAGGGCGTTGTCGTTCGTGGCTTCGGGAGCGCCGCTCGGGTTGTCCTTCCAAGTGTCCCATTCGCCGACGCGGCCGCCCTTGGCGCACTGCGTGACGAGCCCCTTGGCGCTGTAACCGCAGGCCCAGCCGGGACCGTGCTGCGGAGCGCCGGCGTCGAGGGTGATGTTGGCCAGGATGATTCCCTTGTTCACGCAGCCTACGATCGTGGCTTGGTTGTGGCCCACGAAACCGCCCGTGCGGCATCCCAGTTGCGAGAAGACATTGCCGTTGTTGGTGCAGTATTCGATGCGGATGTTGTTGTTGGTCACCGTACCGCCCACCAGGCCGCCCATGCGCTTGTTGTTGTAGTAATCCCGGCTGCCGCCATACTGGCCCACGGCGTCGTCCTGCACCGTGCCGTTGTTGGTCGAGTTGCTGACCGCAGTGCCGTTCTCTTCGCTCGTCGGACCGCCCAGCGTGCCTACCAGACCGCCGCCGCGTCCCGTCGGGGCGCTCACTGCGCCGTTGTTGGTGCAGTAGTCGAGCTTGATGCCTCCGCCGAGTGTGAAGGCGCAGATGCCGCCTACGTTCATGCCCGTACCGCCGTTGGCCGTGTTGGAGATGCGGCCGGTCTTCACGTCGCCGTTGTTGACGACGGCGAGGTCCTTCGTTTCACCGCCGATAGTCGTCGACTTCGCGCAGGCGGCGATGCCGGCGAGCATCATCAGCGTCGCATCGGGATTGTCGCCCGTGAGGATCACCGAAACGTTGTTGGTGACGTTCGAGATCGTCGAACCCTCGGCGTAACCTGCCAGCGCACCCACGGCCACGACGTTGGAACTTGCGCCCGTGACGGAGATCTGGTCGCCCGCGGCGCCCAGTTTGAGGTTCTTGACCGTGGCGCCCTTCAGCGCGCCGAACAGGCCGTGCAGGTGGGTCGTTTCGTCTTCGGCGTCGAAGGTCCACTGGATACCCTTGATCGTGAAGCCCTGGCCGTTGAATACACCCGTGAAGGGGTTGACCAGCGTGTTGTAGGAGGGCGTTCCGGTGGCTTTGCCCGATCCGATCGGAGTCCACTCGGTGAGTCCCGTCAGGTCGACATCGTTCAGCAGCACCACTTCGCCCGAGGCGTTCTGCCAGCGGCTCGTGCTGCCGCCTGCGTTGACCGCCTTGGCGAAGGCCACCAGGTCGGCGCCTGTGGAGATACCCGGGTCGGTCGGCACGTCGGGAATGACGGGCGACTGGCGCACGGCGAGCGTGACGGTTACGCCGTAGGGGCGGTTCGAGAAGGTGATCGAACCCTTGCGGTCGGCGCCGCTGTCGTTTTCATAATAGTCGGCAACAAACGAATGCGTCGTCGTAATCATCGGGGCGCGCGTCGTGGGGGTGGGTTTGAGCCACGATTGGCACTCCTCGGCGATTGCAACGTCGTATTCGATGTTGGCCGACACTTTGATATCGAATTCGGTAAATTCGCCTTCGAGGGCGACTTCCGTTCCGGTCCCGAACTGCGGGTCCCACGTCGGGGGCTCGATCTGGGCCGTTCCATAGGTGAAAAAGAGGGGTTTAAGTACGGTGTTGCCCCCGGCCGTAACCAGGATCACCGTGTTGCCCTCTTCGGCGCCTTCGTCCAGCCGGACGGAGATCGTACGGGTGTATTTGTCGATCTCCACCATTACGTTGTAAGCCGTGAAGTAGTCGATATGGGCGTTCTCGGCTTCGCTGCCCGCTATGGCGTATTTGATGTAGGCCGGCGTTGCCCGGTCGGCGATGGCCGTTACGGGGGCGGCGTCGAAGCTGATGTTCAGCGCTTCGAAAACCGGAATTTCGAACGTGCTGCCGTCGGCGAGCGTGAAACGGACCATGCCGCTCTCCTCGTCGGTCTCGACCGACTGGAACAGCGTGTTGCTCGTGTCGTTGGCCAGTACGGGTTTGCCGTCTTTGCCGACGAAACGCTCGCCGTTGACCGTCCAGAATCCTTCGGCGTCGATACCCATCGTGGGAGGTACGCCGCCTACGGGCATCATCTCGCCCGACGCGTCGAGCAGCCACTGGTACGTTTCGCCGTTGTCGGCGGTCGTGCGCCAGTAGAGTTTCCCGTCGGTGAAGTCCCCGGCCCCGACGATCGGGGCGGTCACTACGTCGCCCTGCGTGGCGAGGGTAATGGTCTTGGTCTCGCCGCCGTGGTCGCGGTAGCAAACGACGTAGTTGCCTTTGTCGTCCTGCTTGAGGTAGGAGATGAAGCTGCTGTTGACGAGCGCTGTGAGCGAGCTCATCTGGTCGTTGAGTTCCGCGACGCGCTGTTCGGCCGCCGTGAGTTCTCCCTCGATGGCGTCGATGTTCTTGCGCAGTTGCCCGTCGTCGTATTCGTCGCACCCCCAGAGGAGGACGAAGCCGGCCATAAGCACTATGATGTTCAGGATATTTCTCATTGTTCTCTCTGTTTAAGGGTTACTTTTTGATCCGCACGTGCATGTAGTTCATGCAACTGCGCTCGCCTTTCGAGTCGGAAGGTTTGTTGACCACCTTGCCCTCGCCGTCGGTGTAGAGCCACATGGTCGTCGAACCTCCGCCGTCGAAACGGGTTACGTTCCAGCAGCCGAACTTCTGGGCGATGCGGACCATTTCGTAGAACTTCACGCCCATCGAAACCCAACTCTGGCGGCCGTCGATGACGAAGAAGTAGACTTTCGTTCCGGGCTGGTCGACGCCCACGTAGGTCATCGGATCGTAAACCGACGAGGCGAGGTTTTTATCCACGCCGTTGTCCAGGAGGTGGTACATCGTCGAATTCTGCGCGAGGATGGGGGTCGAAACGCCGTCCACCGCCACGTCGGCGCGGATGCGGAGCGTCGAGCCTACGGAGAGTTTTCCGGCGAAGGCTTCGGCGGCGGCTCCCGTGAGCTGCACGGCCCACTGGTCGAGGGTCGTGAGGTAGGGCGCTTCGGCGAGTTCCGTCGTGCGTCCGTCGGCGATCTGGGTCACGGTGGCTTCGAACCAGCCGTCGTTGACCGTCATGGGCTTGCCCGAGGTGTTCTTCGCCACGACGTAGAGCGCTTTTTTGAGCAGCGTGTTGGTCAGCGAGGGAGTACCGGGGTGCGGCGTCTTCTTGTAGCGCGCCGTGTAGAGGTTGGCCTCCTGCGATACGTTGCCCCGGCGCAGGATCGTGTCGTTGATCGAGTGGTATTCGTACTCGACACCGTCGACCTCGATCTTGCCCGTGAAGACCTTCTTGCCGCAGCTTACCGTGCGGTCTTTGAAGAAGGTGAAGCAGTTCTGGTGGTTGGTCAGCGACGTGCGCACGGTCTTGTTGTTCACGAAATCGGGGCGGCCGTCCTCGATGTGCAGGCCGCGCGGGAATCCGTCGTGCGAATTGAAGAACCCGGTGTTGATGCCGGCGATGATCTCCTGCCCTTCGGCGCGCTTGCGGGTGCAGTTCTCCGAGAGGGTCTCGCGGATGTTCTTGCCGTTGTTGCTGTTGTTGTTGCCGTTGGGGTTGGGCACGAGGTCGTTGGAAATCGAGGTTGCGATCTCCACGGCGTCGTTCGTCAGGTCGAGTTCCAGCACGTGCATCTTGCGCGGCAGGTTGGTGAACTCGTAGTAGGTGTATTTCACGCCAGGATGGAGCTGGATCGTCTGTTTGAGTTCCCAGTCGTAGTAGGCCGGAAGCGACCAGTCCACGGTATTTTCCTCGGTGTTGTAGTTCGACTGCTTGTGGCAGACGGCTGTGGCGTGCATCGCCGCCGGAGCTGTCTTCGGAGCGTCCTTGTAGGTGTCGTAGTCGCCGACGAAGCCGTTTCCGATGCACCCTTTGATGAGCGAAGCGCTCTGGTTGTAGCCGCAGGCCCAGCCGGGACCGTGGTAGTTCGCGCCGTCGACGGTCACGTTGCCGATGATGGCCCCGGTGTTCTTGCAGTTCTGGATCGTGCCGAGGTTATGGCCCGAGAAACCGCCTGTGCGGCATCCCAGGTGGGTGATTACGTTGCCGAGGTTGTTACAGTTCTCGATGACGCAGCCAGTCGAAGTCGAACCGCCGACCAGGCCGCCCATGCGCTTGATGCCGTATTGGTTTTTCTGTCCGGCGTACTGCCCGGCAGCGTCGTCTTCGATGAGTCCGTTGTTCAGCGAGTTGGCGATGGTTCCCTTCTCGAAGGTTCCCGCCAGGCCGCCCCCGCGTCCCGAAGGCGCGTTCACGCGTCCGTTGTTGGTGCAATAGCCGATGAGGTTGTTCTCGGCAGACTTGATGTAGGCGCAGATGCCTCCCACCTGCATGCCTGTGCCGCCGTTTCCGGTGTTGGCGATGGGACCCGTGGTGATGTCGCCGTTGTTGGCGCATTTCACTGCGGCGGACGTACCGCCGATGGTCGTCCCGGACATTTGCCCGGCGATGCCTGCAAGCATGACGAGCGTTCCGGCAGGGTCTTCGGCCTCGAACGAGATCGAAACGTTGTTGGTTACGCTTTCGATAACCGATTCGGTGGCGAATGCCGCCACGCCCGCTATGGCCGTCCCGGCCCCGGCGGTTCCTGTTACCGTTATCTTGTCGCCCGTACTGCCTACCGTGAGGTTTTTGACGGTCGCCTTTTCCAGCACGCCGAACAGTCCGTGTGCGGTCGATTTTGCGGCGTCGGCTGTCCAGCTTATGTTTTTGATCGCGAAATTCTTGCCGTTGAATATGCCCGTAAAGGGATTCTCGGCCGTGCCGATCGGCGTCCACTCCGTCGTGCCGGCCATGTCGACATCGTTCAGCAGCACTACGTCGCCGCTTTCGTCGCGGTAACGGTCGTAGCTGCGCGAGGAGTTGACGGCCTCGGCGAATTTGCGCAGGTCTTCGGCGGTCTTGATGCCGTAGTATTCGGGTTTGGCGCTTTTGGCTGCGAGGCGCACGACGCGGATCAGGACGTTCTCCTCCGTGTCGCAGAGCATCACGGTGAAGCTGCCCTCCTCGAACGCATTGCCGAAGGTGACGGTGATGCTTCCGGCAGCGGTGTCGGCCACGGCTGTGAGCTTTTCGGCGCGCATGATCTTCAGGATGGTCTCGCCGGCTTTCTCGCCCGTAAGTTCGTAGCCGATCGTGAGCGGCTGCAAGGTGTCCTCGACCACGTATTCGTCACCGAGGACGGTGTCGCCGACCTTGAAAACGATATTGAAGGCGTCGAAAACCGGGGCCGATACCGTCGTGCCGTCGCCCAGCGTGAAGACTGCGTTGCCGTTCGCATCGCGCATGACGCCCGTGATGAGCGATGTCTCCTTGCCTTCGGCCTTCAGCGGATTGCCCGCTGCGTCGGTCAGGCGTTTGCCGTTGACGGTCCAGTAGCCCTCCTTGTCGACGGCCACTTCGGGCGTACGTCCGGCGACGGGGATTTTCGCCCCGTCGGTATCTTTCAGAAAGTCGGTCTTACCGCCGGCGGTGGTCGTCCAGTAGAGTACGCCGCCTTCTTCCTTCGTGCCGAGGATCGGTGCGGTCGTCACGTCGTCCTTCGTCGCGACGGTGACGCTGTGCTCGACGTTGTCCGGGCCCTTGAACCGCACGACGTTGTTGCCTTCGGCGTCCTGCGTGATCGAGGTGACGACCCCGCCGTTGACGACTGCCGAAAGCAGTTGGATCTGCCGGTTTATTTCGTCGGTCTGTTTTTCGAGCTCGGTGAGTTGGTTGTAGATCTCGTCGACGCCTTTCCACAGGGCGGAGTCGTCGAAATTATCGCTGCATCCGCCCGCGAAGAGGAGGACCGATGCCAGAAGCGTTGTTATCATGGTTCGTTTCATTGCCATTGAGTTTTATCGGGTTGCAAAAAGCATCAGTCGAAATTGGTGCTGTCGGTCCATCCGGGGTTCTGGGTCAGCAGGCCGCCCGTCAGTACGCGCTGGTCGGCCGGAATCGGCCACAGATAGTCGCGTTCCTCGGTCCAGGTGTATTTCAAGGCGCTCCAGGCTACGACGTAACCGCGGTTGTTAGCCGCGTCGGAAAGGACGATGTCCGATCCGATCTTCAGCACCGTCAGTCCGTCGGCCGGTACGCTGGTCTGCTGTGTGGCGTAGAGTTCCAGATCGTTCCTGCCGTCGCCGTCCATGTCGTAAAGGCCCGGGCCGGGGAAGTAGATGCCGTGGTAGGGTGTCGTTTCGTTGACCATCTGCGCACCTTCTTTCCAGCGGAACATGTCCCACATGCGCTGGCCTTCCATGACCATTTCGACGGTGCGTTCCCGGCGGATTTCGAGGATCACGCCCGTGTTGGCGCTTTTGGTGACGTTGGGGTAGCAGGCCAGGAGGAACGGATCGGGATCGGCGTTGGCTGCCGCCATGTCGAGTCCGTCCATTCCGATGCGGTCGCGGATTTTGTCGATCGAGATGGTCAGGTCGTCCTGCGTCAGCGTGCCCAGTTCGGCTTTGGCTTCGGCGTAGTTGAGGTAAACCTCCGCCGTGCGGAACAGCGCCCAGTCGGACGTGCCTTTCGAAGCGCCGCTGTGGGCCGCCGTCGATACGAACTTGATCGGCTCGTAGCCCGTCATCGCCGTCATGTCGTTGGGCGTGGCCGAACTTTCGCCTTTGGCTACATAGCCCGGGCAGAGCACGGTCTGCACCATACGCGGATCGCGCCCTTCGGTCTCTTCGGTGTAGAACATCGTTTCATATCCCTGTTTTTCGGTGAAGCGCGAGCCGTCGGCCATCAGGTAATGGTTCATGAAGCGACGGGTGAAGCCCTGCGCGCCGTTGCGGATGTTGAACTGCAGACTGTGCGCGAGGTTCAGCCCTTCGAAGTTGTAGAGGCGGGCCAGGATGACCTCGGACGACTTGGCGTTGTCGCTGCAGAAAAGGTCGCGGTAAGGTTCCGTGCCCTCTTTGTAGATCGAATAACCGCTCTCGGCGATGAAGGTCGCTGCGGCGTCGGCCGCCTGCTCGAGGTATTTCTCGGCGTCGGGCAGGTTGCGGTATTTGCGCCATGTGCCTTCGTAAAGCGCCGCCCGGGACTTGAAGGCCAGCGCCGACCAGCGGGTCACGCGTGCCACCTCCTTGTCGCGCGGCAGCATGGCGATGGCGTTGTCGAGGTCCGACATCACATGGTCCATGATGATTCCGCGGTCCTCGCGGGGCTTTTTCAGCAGGTCCTCCTCCTCGGAGCCGATCACTTTGTCGTACCAGGGTACGTCGCCGTAACGCCGCACTTTCACGTAGTAGAAGTAGGCGCGGAAGAAGTAGGCCACACCGTCGTATTTCGTGCGGGCCGCCTCGTCGGTGCAGTTGTGCGAGTTTTGCAGGTAATAGTTGACCTTGCGCAGGGCGGTCCAGGTCCAGCCGGACTCGTCGGAGGCCATGCGGGTTCCCGAAATCACGTCGCCCATGCTCTTGTCCACCATGTCGTCGGCATTGAGTCCGGCGGCGCTGTCGGGCGAGTCGAGCATCGTGTAGAACTGGTTGGTCCATAGGCGTAGGTCTACTTCGGACTTGAAGAAGGTCTGCGGGGTGACCGTATCTTCGGGGATGAGGGTCAAATCGCAGCCGGCGCATGCCGCTCCCAGCAGCATCGTCGCCAGTATTTTGTACAGTGTTTTCATCTGTCGTTCTCTTTATGCGTTAGAAGTTGATGTCGACGCCTACCGAGAGGGTCCTGGGGTAGGCATAGCCCGTTCCCGAATCCTTTTGGTTGGTGCTCGACGATCCTGCCAGTTCGGGGTCGATGGTCTTGTTGTATCGTTTCAGCGGCGACCAGTAGCAGAGGTTCTCGCCCGAGAAGTAGACACGGGCGCGGTCGATGCCGATTTTGCGCGTGAGTTTCTGCGGTACGGTGTAACCGATCGTGAGGTTTTTCAGGCGCAGGTAGGCGAGATTCTGGATGTAGCGGTCGTTTTTCTCACCCAGCGAACCGCCCGAATAGGCGTTGTAACCACGCGGACGGGGGAAGTAGGCGTTGCGGTTGTCTTCCGACCAGCAGTTCGAATAGAAATCCTTGTGGATGAACGAGGTGGGCGGGAAGGCATAGGGGCCCCAGAAGTCGTAGGATGCCTGTCCGGCTGCCGGATACCAGTCGCGGCGTCCGATGCCCTGGAAGAAGGCCGACACGTCGAAGCCCATCCAGTTGAAGCCCAAGCGGAACGAGTAGCTGTAACGCGGCAGCGAGTTGCCGATGATGCGCTTGTCGCCCGGATCGTCCACCGTGCCCGAACCTTCGGAGATGACGTTGTCGCCGTCGAGGTCGGCAAAGCGCACGTCGCCGGCGCGCAGGCGGTTGCCGGCCGGACCCTTACACTGGTAGACGCGGTTGTTGACCGCCTTGTCGTCGATCGTGGCCTGGTACTCGGCCGCTTCGCGGTCGGTTTTGAACAGTCCGTCGACATGGTAACCCCAGATTTCACCCAGCGTCTTGCCCACGTAGTGGTCCGAGATCAGCCGGTCGGGGTTGTTGTATTTGGTGATTTTGGTGATGTAGTCGCCGATCGAAGCCGAAACGTTGTACGAGAAGGCGCTTCCCGCCAACTGGAATTCGTCCTGCCAGCCGAGGGTGATCTCCCAGCCTTTGGTGCGCAGGTTGGCGCAGTTGGCTTTCGGGGTTTTGGCGCCGAAAACGTCGGGCAGGGTGAGCGAAGTGGTAAGCATGTCCTTCGTGTCGCGGATGTAGTAATCGCCCGTGAGGTTGAGGCGGCCGTTCAGCAGGCCCACGTCGAGACCCACGTCATAGGTGGTCACGGTCTCCCACGTCAGTCCCGACGACAAGGGGTCGGAGACGTTGGCGTAATAGCCTTTCTCCAGTCCGTCGAAGGTGTAGGACATCTGGTTGTCGGTGCTGATCTGTTCGATGTAGGCGTAGTTGGCTACCTGCTGGTTGCCCAGGCTGCCCACCGAGAGACGCAGCTTGAGGTTGTTCATCACGTCGCGCACGGGTTCGAAGAACGACTCCTCGCTGATACGCCACGCAGCCGATGCCGAGGGGAAGAAGCCCCAGCGGTGGTCCGGTTCGAAGCGCGACGAGCCGTCGCCGCGGGCACTCGCCTCGAAGATGTATTTGCCGTCGTAGTCGTAGTTCACGCGGCCGAAGAAACCCAGCGTGCGGTAGGCCGAGATCGACTGCGAGAGGGTGATGGGACCCGTTGCCACGGTGAACGAGTCGATGTTGTCGCTCGACAGGCCGGTTTGCTTCACGTCGAGCGACGTGGAGCGGTAGTCCTCGTACTGGCCGCCGGCGGTAGCTTTGAAATGATGGCCGCCCCACGTATTTTCATACGTGCCGTAGATGTTGACGTTATGGCCTTTGTATCCGTAGTGCACTTCGCGGTAGGAGTTCTCGACCGAACCCGAAGTGAAGGTCTCCATAACACCCTGCTGGCGTGAATATTCGAACGTGTTGTTGCGGTATTTGTAGAGTCGGTCGCGCTGGCGGTAGTCGTAGGCCGCCGTGACGACGAGCTTTTTGAGGATCGTGATGTCGAACTGGTTCGAGAGCGTCAGGTAGCGGTTCTCCTTCGAGTTCTTCGAACGGTCGGCGCTCATCTGTCCGCCGCGGCCTGCGCCGATCGGGGAGTTCTTGCCCAACTGGTTGACATACTGTACGATCGTTCCGTCGGGATTGAACGGGACGAACGCGGCGCAGATGTTCGACTGCAGGGCGTTGATCGTGCCCTCGTAATCCGAGTGGCCGCCGTATTTGTACCCGGAGGTGTCGAAGCTGATGTTGTTCGAGTATTTCAGCCACGGGGTCATCTGGGCCGATACCTTCGTGCGGAAGGCGTAGTCGGTGTACTTGTCCTTGTTGATGTTGAACATGCCGTACTGCTGGTAGATACGGCCGCTGGCGTAATAGGTCACCTTGTCCGTGCCGCCCGAGAGCGAGAGGTTGTGCTCCTGCTGCGTGCGCACGCGGTTATAGAAATAGCCGTACCAGTCGAAATTGCCGTAATAGTAGTACTTGCCGTCGTCGCCCACTTCGACCCATGGACGGTCCGGGTGCTCCGTACGGTCGTTGCGGCGGTCGTAGAGTTTCTGCAGTCCGCCGTTCTCCTCGGTGTAGCGGAAAATGTTCATCGTGCCGTCCGACGAATCGTTCATGAACTGGTTGACGATGCGTACGTGGTCGTAGCCGGTGGTGATGAAGTCGGTCGAGGTGGTGTTTTTGGCCCATCCGAAGCGTCCGTTGTAGGAGACGCGCGCGCGTTCGCCTTTCTTACCCGCCTTGGTGGTGATGAGTACTACGCCGGCCGAAGCCTTGGCGCCGTAGATGGCGCACGACGAAGCGTCCTTGAGGACCGATACCGATTCGATGTCGTTGGGATTGATCTGGCTGAGGCTCACCTCCACACCGTCCGCCAGCACGAGCGGCGACCCGGTGTTGAGCGACACCGAACCGCGGATGTTGATACTGTAAGCCGATTCGGGCGAACCCGTGCCGAAGGTGATGTTGACCGAGGGGTCGGCGCCCTGCAGGGCGTTGGCGGCCGAAACCACCGGGCGGGCGTTGAGGTCTTTGCCGCTGATGGTAGCTACGGCGCCCGAGAGGTTGGCCCTGCGCTGCGTACCGTAGCCCACGACCACCACTTCGTCCATCAGGTTGTCCGACTCTTTCAGGACGATTTCGAGCGGGGCGTTTCCACCTCCCGCTTTGATCTCTATGGTCTGGGAGATATAACCCAGGTAGGAGACGTTGATTTTGGCCGGGAATTTTACATCCTTCAGTTCAAAATCGCCGTCTATACCCGTCAGCGTGCCTTTCGAAGTCCCTTCGACAGCGACTGTCGCGGCGATGATCGGCTGTCCTTTGACATCGGTCACCCGTCCGTGCAGGGTGTTTGCGGCCGCAGCCGTTTTAGCGGGAGCCGCGGGTTGTTTCTTGGTGACGGAGATGCGGCGTCCGTCGATGGTGCAGGTTACGTTCTGCCCGGCGAATACCTGGTCGAGGACTTCGCGGATGGTTGCGTTTTTGGCCGAAACGGAGATGCGTTTGCCGAGGTCCACTTCGTCCGAACTGATGATGATGGAGTAGTTTTCCGTACGGTTCAGCGTGGCTACGGCCTCCTGAACGGTCACGTTCTTCAACTCGAGGTTGATTCCCTTTTCCTGCGCAAGGGCTGCCGCAGGGCTGAGTAACATACAGAGAATAACCAGGTAGAGGAGTCTCGCAAAGCGAGTTCCCCGACGATTGTAGTCGTTTCCCATGATAGGTTTATTTAAGGTTCTAGTTTAGGTGCGGGCATGCCGGGGTCGGTGGCATCCGGGCGGGTCACAGAAAAGAAACAGAAAAGGAAGCTGATGAAGGGAATTGTCGTTAATTATTCATAGGCGTTTCGGTTTTGCGTTCGGTTGGTTTTGGGAAGAATTCAGCGGGATCAGTTTGACGAGAGGTAGATGACTCCGTCGCGACGCAGGACTTGCATCTTATGATTGGAATTGATAGCGGATAGTATCTGGTCCAGATTTTCGTTGTTGGTGAAATAGGCGAAATAGCGCGCCTGGGCAAGTGTTTCATCGAGAATGACGATCTGCGTGCCGAACAGGCGTTCGAGGTCGGCCGCAATGTCGCGCATGCGCAGGTTGAAGAAGTGGATGGCCCTGTTTTCGGCGAAGGACTTGAAGTAGCCGGGGCGGAACGATGTAAGGTCGATGTCGCCCGAGGCGCGGTCGTACTGCACCATGTCGCCCGGTTTCATCACCAACTGCTGCTTGCGCGCTTTGGTGTTGATGTCGAACTGGACGGACCCTTCTACCAGCAACACCTCGACGCAATCGGTGTTCGCATAGGATTTGAAGTTGAATTTGGTCCCCAGGACGCGGATGCCGACTTCGCCCGATTGGATGATGAAGGGCTTGCGGGGATTTTTCGCCACGTCGGCGAATATTTCGCCTTCGACGAAGATGCGGCGCTCTTTGCCTGTAAATGCCGACGGGTAGGTGATGCGGCTGCCGGAGTTCAGGTGCAGGAGCGTGCCGTCGGGAAGCGCCAGTTCGGCGGTTTCGCCGCAGGGAACCTGCTGTTCGAGCCATTCGACTCCGGGCTGGCGGTCGGCGTAGAGCAGCCAGACGGCGCACAGCAGCGGAATGACGAGCACCGCGGCGATACGCTGGCTCCATGTAACGATGCGTGCGCGGTGCGATGCTGCGGGCTTCTGCCCTCCGGCGATCCCCAGCCGGTGGGCGACGCGTCCGAAAGCCGCACGGGCTGCCGTATCGTCATCGACGTGCAGGCCGTCGAAAAGTTCGGCCAACTGTGTCTCCGGGTCCGGGTTTTCGCCGTGCTCTGCGAGCCACATCTGCACTTCGAGCTGCTCCTGTGCGGAGAGTTCGTTGTCGAAATATTCGTTTAACTTGGTCATAGGTCCTTTTCTCTGTTCGCCGCCGGATGCGGAGCCTTCCTCCGGTCATCCTGCTGTATAAAGAACAACGAAGCGGCCCCTGTTACGTAACCGGAACTACAAAAAAAGTGAAAAAAATCGGAAAAATCAACAGAGTGTGCTGTGAAGGTCTTTTAAAGCCAGCTCGATGTGCTTGTCGACGGTGCGTACCGAGAGCCCCAGGCGCTCGGCGATTTCGCGGTTGGAGAGGTGCTCGTAACGGCTCATGCGGAAAATCAGTTGCCGCTGGGGCGGCATTTTCGAGATGCCCTGCATCAGCAGCGCATTCAGTTCCGTGTAGTTGTACTGCTCCTCCGCGGAACCGGCGCGGTCCGCGATGTCGCGGTCGCTCAGTTGGGGCAGCAGCGAGAGCATGGTGGTCCGCTTGGCTTTGAAGATGTTGTAGATTTCGTGTTTGGCCAGTACGAACAGGTAGTTCTTCACCGACTGGGTGCTGTCGAGTTTCTCGCGGTGAATCCAGAGTTTCATGAAGATGTTCTGGGCGATGTCTTCCGACATGTGGTCGTCCTTGAGCATTCCGCGGATGAAGTGCAGCAGCGTGGGGTAGTAGCGCACGAAGAGTTGTTCGTAAGCGTTCACGTCGCCCCGGATGATCGCCGAGATCAACTCGCTGTCGTTTTGCTGCCTGCCGAAAATGAACTTCATGGGACGCTGTTTGTGTCGTTTGCGGTACTGTTTTAGCCGTCGATGGCCGTGATCAAAGATATGAAAGATTTTTTCAAAGATGGAACACAATCGGGTTACAAAATGATAAAAAAAATTGACCGGCAGTTTTTGAACTGTCGGTCAATGTAGCTTAAAGCGTTGTCTGTTAATTGCTTGATAGCTGTTCCCTACAAGTCCGAATTCCACTCGCCGTCGGCGTCGGCGTAGATCACCGGCCGCGACTTTTCGACCGATTTGAGCCATTCGTAGGCTTTGTACATGTTGTAGCCGTTGCCCGACGAACCGCCCAGTTCATAGGCGATGACGCAGGTAAAATTGCGCGAACGGTAGTACATCGCCTTCACGCGTTCGAGGTAGTCGCCGACGAGTTTCGGGTCGTTCGAGGGCGTGCCTCCGACCGTGCGGTCGCCGCTCCGCTGCGGGGCGTTGATATTGGCCCGGTCGATGACGTAAAGTCCCAGTTCGTCGCACAGTTCGTAGAACCATGCCGGCTGGGGATAATCCGGGCAAATAGTGTTTTTGCCGCCGGCTTTCAGCGCTTTGAGTTCTGCGAGCGTCGTTTTGCGGTCGGAGGCGGCGTTGTATTCGGCCTTGACCAGTTTAAGTTCCTTGCCCAGCCGCATGATGCGTCCGTCGATGAGTTCGGTCTTGCCGAAGCCGATCTTCATCGGCATGTACTCCTTGTAAACCCCGTTGCGGCGCGTGAAAAGCATCACTTTGTAGAGCGGCGGCGTTTTACTCCCGGCCTCCCATTTGTTTTCGTAGGTGTGGTAAATAAAGGGACTGAAACGCACCGTGTCGGTCGAACGGCCCGGGATCGTGATCTCGGTCATGTTGAATTCGAGCAGTTTGCCCTGCGGCGAGTAGATGTCGTAGCCGACGGTGACGGGTTCTTCGTAGTTGTACGAGTTGCGGGCCACGATCGCCAGGTCCAGGATGCCGAACTTACGGGTCGAGTCGGGGACGAGTGCGATTTCGAAGTCGCCGATCGAACGTTTGTTCTGGTAGTAGAGGTAGCTGTTTTCGAAGGGTTTGCGTTTGGCGGGAATGGCGTTGAGCTGCTCGGCTGCGGCGTTGCGCAGGATCAGTTTCAGCGAGTTTTTGCCCTGGCGGATGTAGGGCGTAAGTTCGAATTCGGCGGGTGTCGCAGAGTCCTCGACCTCGGCCACGACCTGGTCGTTGACCAACAGCGTATAGGCCGAACGGGTGTTTTCGAGGTGCAGGTAAACGTCGCCGTCGGTCCAGACGTAGGGGATTTCGATCTCCTGTCCCACGATCGACACGGCGTCTGCTGCCGCTGCTATTTCGGGATTGAAGGCCATCCAGTAGCCTCCGGCCTCGCGGTTGCGGGCTTCGGCGTCGTGGCGTGCATCGTAAGGGACGACTTCCGTGCGGTAGACGCGGCCCCCTGCGGCTGCCATCGGGACCGGGTTCCTCTCCTCCATCTGCGCTGCCGCAGAGAGTGTGCAGGCTGCCAGTGCAGCCGTCAATATCGTTCGTTTCATCGTTTACAGGGGTGTATGACTCGGACAAAGGTACTTTTTTTTTGACAAATCACAAATAATCGCTAACTTTGTCAATTCAGGAAAAACCACTGAAAATACAGATATAATCAAGATATGAAAACGCAGAGAATCGTAGAAATTCTGAAGTCGGGCGCTGTCGATACCGATGTCGTCGTCAAAGGTTGGGTGCGCACCAAGCGCGGTAACAAGAACGTGGCGTTCATCGCCCTGAACGACGGGTCGTGCGTAGGTAATATACAGGTAGTGGTCGATCTGGCGAAGATCGCCGAGGAGCAGCTCAAGCCGGTGACTACGGGCGCATGTCTGCGTGTCGACGGTCGTCTGGTCGCATCTCCGGGTTCGGGGCAGGGCGTCGAAGTCCAGGCCGAAAAGATCGAGGTTTACGGCACGGCCGATCCCGATACCTATCCTTTGCAAAAGAAGGGCCACTCGCTGGAGTTCCTGCGCGATATCGCTTACCTGCGTCCGCGCACCAACACCTTCGGGGCGGTGCTCCGCATCCGTCATGCCATGGCCTACGCCATTCATGAATATTTCAACAAAAACGGTTTTTACTACTTCCATACCCCGATCATTACCGCTTCGGACTGCGAAGGCGCCGGTGCGATGTTCCAGGTGACCACGCTCGACCTGAACAACCTTCCCCGGACCGAGGAGGGCAAGATCGACTATGCGCAGGACTTCTTCGGCAAGTCGTGCAACCTGACCGTGTCGGGCCAGCTCGAAGGCGAGTTGGGGGCGCTGTCGCTGGGCCGCATCTACACTTTCGGCCCCACGTTCCGTGCCGAAAACTCGAATACCCCGCGTCATGCGTCGGAATTCTGGATGATCGAGCCCGAAGCGGCCTTCTACGAGTTGGAGGACAACATGGAACTGGCCGAGGATTTCCTCAAATACCTCATTCAGTATGCACTGGACAACTGCCGGGAGGACCTCGAATTTATGAACAAGATGTGGGACCAGGGACTGCTGGAACGTTTGAACTTCGTGTTGCACAACGATTTCAAGCGCCTCGACTATACCGAGGGTATCGAAATCCTGAAGGCTTCGGGCCGCAAGTTCGAATTTCCCTGCGACTGGGGCTGCGACTTGCAGTCCGAGCACGAGCGTTACCTCGTCGAGGAGCACTTCAAGCGTCCGGTTATCCTGATCAACTACCCGAAGGATATCAAAGCGTTCTACATGAAGCAGAACGACGACGGCAAGACGGTACGCGCTATGGACGTATTGTTCCCCGGAATCGGCGAAATTATCGGCGGTTCGGAGCGTGAGGCCGACTATGGCAAACTTCATGCAAGAGTTACCGAATTAGGCATGAGCGAGAAGGAGCTCTGGTGGTATCTCGATACCCGCCGCTGGGGTTCCGCTCCCCACTCGGGCTTCGGCCTGGGCTTCGACCGGCTGTTGCTTTTCGTGACGGGCATGACCAATATCCGTGATGTGCAGCCGTTCCCGCGTACGCCGCAGCACGCTGATTTTTAAGAAGAAACCAAACCCGAATGATGAAGAGACCAAATTAGAATGCTGTAATTCTTAATTTGGACCCAATATGGCTATTAATCAGAAACAGGTACTTTCGCTTCAGCAGAAGCTCTCTCCGCAGCAAATCCAGATGATCAAGCTGTTGGAACTGCCCACCGTGCAGCTCGAACAGCGTATCAAACAGGAAATCGAAGACAATATCGTGCTGGAAGAAGAGGAGCGTTCGACGGAAGACGAGGAGCAGCAGCCCCAGCAGATTTCCGTCGACGAATACCTCCGTGAAGACGACACGCCGTCGTACAAGAGTCGCATCAACAATTTTTCGAAGGACGACAAGCAGCGACCGGTCTACCTGACCGAAGGGCGTTCGATGCAGGAATACCTCGTCGAACAACTGGGCTACCGCAACCTTCCGGAGCGTGACATGCGGCTGGCGGTCTACCTGATCGGCAGCATCGACGAGGACGGTTACCTGCGCCGCGACCTGGAGTCCGTGGCCGACGACATCGCCTTCACGATGGGCCTCGAAACGACGGCCGAAGAGCTGGAGCACCTGCTCGGAATCATCCACGAACTCGAACCGGCGGGCATCGGGGCCCGCGATCTGCGCGAATGCCTGTTGTTGCAAATGGCCCAGATGCCGATCAACACCCGTTCGCGGCGGCTGGCCAAAAAGATTCTCACCAACTACTTCGACGAATTCGTCAAGAAGCACTACGAGAAGTTGATGGCGCGGCTGCAAATTTCCGAGGACGATTTCCGCGATGCGATCGCCGAGATCAAGCACCTGTCGCCCAAGCCCGGGAACCTCTACACCGGGGGCGGCATGGATACCACGCCTTATATCATTCCCGATTTTATCCTCGACTACCAGGACGGGCGGTTCAGCCTCTCGCTGAACTCCTACAACGTTCCCGAGGTGCGCGTCAACCGCCGCTATATGGAGATGATCCGCGAGATGGTGGGAGCCGACGGACTGGTCAAGGAGAAGGACAAGGAGGCTATCCAGTTCGTAAAGAACAAGATCGACTCCGCGAAGTGGTTTATTTCGGCCATCAAGCAGCGGCACGATACGCTGATGCGCACGATGCAGACCATCTTGGACTACCAGCAGGAGTATTTCAAGGACGGCGACAAGTCGAAACTGCGCCCGATGATCCTCAAGGACATCGCCGATCGCACGGGGCTCGACGTGTCGACCATTTCACGTGTGGTAAACAGCAAGTATGTGCAGACGCAGTTCGGGATCATCCTCCTCAAATCGCTCTTCTCGGAGGCCATGCAGACCGATTCGGGCGAGGAGGTATCGAGCTACGAGATCAAAAACATCCTCCAGCAGTGCATCGACGAGGAGGATAAACGCCGCCCGCTGACCGACGAGACGCTGATGGACATCCTCAATTCGAAGGGTTACCGCATCGCGCGGCGTACCGTAGCCAAATACCGCGAGATGCTTGGAATACCCGTAGCACGCTTGCGGAAGCAGATATAAAAGTGGGCGGTCGGATCGCTGTCCGCTGTTGTTGCCGCCGCCTTTGGCGTCGTTTGCAAATCGGACCTACTCCCAAAAAACGCCTCAGGCGGGGCTTTGTCGCGACGCACCCGGAATTTCGCCGTGAAGATCGCGCCGGATTATGTAAATAAATGGAACGCATGAATTACACGAAACTTTCGACCGGCATATCCTGGGTCCTGCACCCGTTTCTGCTGCCTATCTACCTGATGGCGGTGCTGCTGACGATGACCACTTTCGCGCACTATCCTCCCAATGTGAAGTTCTACCTGCTGTGGGTGGTGGCGCTCTATGCGATTGTTATTCCGATCCTGTCGCTCGGCGTGCTGCGCTCGCTGGGCCGCATCTCCGATTACCGGGTCGACGACCGGAAGGAGCGGTTCCTGCCGCTGCTCGTCGGGGCTGTCTGCTATGTGCTGTGCGCCATTACCATTGCGAAAATCCCTTCGGCGATTTTCCTGCGTAAATTTATGATTGCCGCAGCCTGCTGCGAAGTGCTGTGCCTCGTGGTGTCGTTCTACTGGAAAATCAGCCTCCACCTTACGGGTATGGGGGCCGTCGTGGCGCTGCTCGTGGTGATGAACGTCGTCGGCGTAGGCAACATGCTTGTTCCCCTCATGGTCGCGATCCTCTGCGCGGGGGCGCTCGCATCGGCGCGCCTCTACCTCGGATGCCATAACGGCCGGCAGGTGCTGGCCGGGTTCTGCGGCGGTTTTGCCGTAGCCCTCCTTGCGGTACTTTTTCTGTAAGGTTCCGTATATAAACAAAAAACCGGTCGGGATACCCCGACCGGTTTTTTGTGTTGTTGCCGTGATCTAAACGCAGCCCTGGGCGAGCATGGCGTTGGCAACCTTCATGAAACCGCCGATGTTGGCGCCCACGACGTAGTTGATGTAACCGTCGGCCTGGGTTCCGTACTGGACACAGACTGAGTGGATATTCTGCATGATGGATTTCAACTTGGCGTCGACTTCCTCGGGCGACCAGGTGAGGCGCATCGAGTTCTGGGTCATTTCGAGTCCCGAGGTGGCCACACCGCCGGCATTAGCTGCCTTGCCCGGGGCATAGAGCAGTTTGTTCTGCTGGAAGATGCGGATGGCGTCGGGCGTCGAGGGCATGTTGGCGCCTTCAGCTACGCACATGCAGCCGTTGGAAACCAATGCCTGCGCTTCGTCGCCGTTCAGTTCGTTCTGCGTGGCGCAGGGCATGGCGATGTCGCACTTTACGCTCCACGGACGTTCGCCGGGGTAGTAGGTTGCCGACGGATACTTGTCGGCGTACTCCTTGATACGGCCGCGGAAGATATTTTTCAGTTCCATGACGTATTCCAGTTTCTCGGGGCTGATGCCTTCGGGATCGTGGATGTAACCCGACGAGTCGGAGAGCGTCACGACTTTGGCGCCGAGCTGCGTGGCTTTCTGGCAGGCGTACTGCGCCACGTTGCCCGAACCCGAAATGCAGACGGTCTTGCCTTCGAAGCTCTCTTTGCGCGTGGCGAGCATCTCCTGCGCGAAGTAGCAGGTGCCGTAGCCCGTGGCTTCGGGGCGCAGCGGGCTGCCGCCCCAGTCGCGGCCCTTGCCGGTGAGCGTGCCGGTGAATTCGTCGCGCAGGCGTTTGTACTGGCCGAACATGAAGCCGATTTCACGGCCGCCGACGCCGATGTCGCCTGCCGGAACGTCGGTGTCCTGGCCGATGTGGCGTTGCAGTTCGGTCATGAACGACTGGCAGAATTTCATCACTTCGTTGTCTGACTTGCCCTTCGGGTTGAAATCAGAACCGCCTTTGCCGCCGCCCATCGGGAGCGTCGTGAGGCTGTTCTTGAAGGTCTGCTCGAAAGCCAGGAATTTGAGGATCGAGAGGTTCACCGAGGGGTGGAAACGGATACCTCCCTTGTAGGGACCGATGGCGCTGTTCATCTGGATGCGGTAACCGCGGTTGATTTCGATTTCGCCTTTGTCGTTGAGCCAGGGTACGCGGAATATGATCACGCGCTCGGGTTCGGCAATGCGTTCCAGCACCTTCATTTTCTGCAGGATGGGGCTGGTTACGATGTGGGGCGCCAGCGATTCGGCCACCTCGCGGACGGCCTGGTGAAATTCCGGCTCTCCGGGATTACGTGTAATCAACCGGGCCATGAAATCTTCGACGTACTGTTGGGCTTGTTCGTTCATAAGCGATTCGATTTTGAGGGGTTTGTGTTATTTCTCGCCCCTAAAAATAGAACATTTATCGGAGTTTTGCAACTTCTTTAAGAAATTCGTAAAATATTTTATTTACGAAGATTCTCCATTTGCTTACTGTCTGCGAAAGAGTTGGGTTATAGGGATAAAAATCCGTAATGAAAAATGACGGATTTGCAGTAAATCCGTCATTGAAATTTTTTTTAATTTTTTTCTGTTTTTTTTCGCCGGAAAGTCCGTGTTATTTCGAAAAGGCAAAACCGACGTAGACGTTCTTGTATTTTGACAGCAATGCGGTAGCCGTTGAAAAATAAGAAACCTTGCTGCCGAGTGCCGTTACGACTTCGACGAGTTTGGTGACCGGGAAGACCAGTACCAGCTCCGTGCCGCTGATGTAGGCGTGGCCGGGAACCGATCCCAGGTTGAACTTTCCCTTGGCGAAGTGGAGCGTTACGACGTGCGTCGGAGCGTCGTATTCGTAGGTCCCCGAGAGTGTGTGGGTCCCGAGCGTTGCGGTGAAGGTGTCGTCGTCCTTCGAGAAGGTGAACGTACCGGCGCCGGGCCGGATTCCCGCCTTCGCGTAGGCTTTTTCGAGTTGTTTGACGACGGCGGTTTCGAGGGCCGCACCGCCGACTTCCGAGGCGATGTCGCCTCCTTCGAACTTGACGCCCGGACCCGTATAGTTCCATGTTCCGGCAAGGGCATATTGCGTCAGTTTGCCGTCGGTGGCTTTGTCAGCGGCCGCTGTGGCGGCTTTTTTCAGGGCGTCTTTCCAGTCCTGGGCTGCGGCCGGTCCGCCGAGCAGGAGCAGGGAGAGCAGGGGTAATAGCAGTTTTTTCATCATCTATAGGGCGTTCCGTTATAGTTCGTCGAGTTCGCGCAGCCACGCCGCCGCCGAGGCGTCGGAGGGCATGCGCCAGTCGCCGCGGGGCGAAAGGGCTACCGAACCCACCTTTGGGCCGTCGGGCATGGCCGAACGTTTGAATTGCTGGGTGAAAAAGCGGCGGAAGAAGACGGTGAGCCACCGGAGGATCGTAGCGCGGTCGTAGCTCCCGTCGAAGGCCTGTTCGGCCAACAGCAGGATTTTCGCCGGGCCGTATCCCGCGCGCAGGAAATTGTAGAGGAAGAAATCGTGGAGTTCGTAGGGACCCACGAGGTCCTCGGTTTTCTGCGTGATTTTCCCTTCGGCGTCGGCCGGGAGCAACTCGGGGCTGACGGGCGTGTCGATGATGTCAAGCAGCGCGGCGCGCGTCGCGGCGTCTTTCTCCGTGTGGGCGGCCCACTTCACCAGATGGCGCACCAGGGTCTTGGGAACCGAGGCGTTGACGCCGTACATCGACATCTGGTCGCCGTTGTAGGTGGCCCAGCCCAGCGCCAGTTCCGAGAGGTCGCCCGTGCCGACCACGAGTCCGCACTCCATGTTGGCTACGTCCATCAGGATTTGCGTGCGTTCGCGCGCCTGGGCGTTTTCGTAGGCTGCCGAGCGGTCCGCAGGGTCGAGGCCGATATCCCTGAAGTGCTGGAGACAGGCGTCGCGGATGGGGATTTCGCGGATGGTGACGCCCAGCCCGCGCATCAGGCAGAGCGCATTGTTATAGGTGCGGTCGGTGGTTCCGAATCCGGGCATCGTGATTCCGATGATGCCCGAGCGGTCGAGCCGCAGTTTGTCGAAAGTCCGGACCGTGACGAGCAGTGCGAGGGTCGAATCGAGTCCGCCCGAAATGCCGACGACGGCTTTTTCGGCGCGGGTGTGGGTCAGCCGCTGGGCCAGTCCGTGCGACTGGATCTGGAAGATTTCCTCGCAGCGTTCGCTCCGGTCCGTCTCGTCCTTGGGAACGAAGGGCATCGGGTCGATGTCGCGGTCGAGCACCACGCCGCGGAGTCCTTCGGGAATCTCCATTTCGATGACGGTGTTCTCCGTAGCTCCTTCGTTCGCGCGGAACGAGGTGTTGCGGCGGCGTTCGAATTCCAGCCGCTCGATGTCCACGTCGGCGACGACGAGTTGTTCGTCGGGCGAGAAGCGTGCGGACTCGCGCAGCACTGCGCCGTTTTCGGCGATGATGCCGTTGCCGGCGAACACGAGGTCGGTGGAGGATTCGCCGAAGCCTGCCGAGCAGTAGACGTAGGCCGCGATTGCGCGGGCCGACTGCTGGGCCACGAGTTGCCGCAGGTAGGCGTGCTTGCCGACCGCTTCGGGCGAGGCCGAGAGGTTGAAGATTACTTTTGCGCCGTTGAGCGCCAGTTGCGACGACGGAGGCATGGCAGTCCAGAGGTCCTCGCAGATTTCGATGCCGAATTCCGTGCCGTTGATTTCGAACGTGAGGTCGGCGCCGAAGTCGGCCTCGTGGCCTGCGACGACGATGTGTTCTTCGGAAATTCCGGCGCCCGATGCGAACCAGCGGTTTTCGTAGAATTCCCCGTAGTCGGGGATATGGGTCTTGGGGACTACCCCCAGCACACGCCCCTGCGTAAAGACCACGGCGCAGTTGTAGAGTGTCGAGCCGTGGCGCAAGGGGACGCCTGCGATCAGCGTGAGGGGCAGTTTACGCGTGGCGCGCACGAGGCGTTCCAGCGCCGTGTCGGCTGCGTCGAGCAGCGTCGGCTGTAACAGGAGGTCGCCGCAGGTGTAGGCCGTGACGCTCAGTTCGGGGAATGCTACGATCTCGACGCCCCGCCGGGCGGCCTCCTCGGCCATCGCGGCCATCCGCTCGGTGTTGTAGTCGCAGTCGGCGACCCGTACGTGCGGAACAGCCGCCGCTACCTTCAGAAAACCGAAATTGTCCATAGGTTATCTTTTTATTCGCACCACAGCTGCGCCAGGTTCAGGATCACCTGCTGGGCCTTGTGCATCGTCGTGAGCGAGCAGTATTCGAATTTGCCGTGGAAGTTCATGCCGCCGGTGAAAAGATTGGGGCAGGGCAGTCCCATGAACGAGAGACGTGCGCCGTCGGTTCCGCCGCGGATGGGCCTTACGAGCGGTTTCACGCCGGCCGCCTCCATCGCTTTCAGGGCTTTGTCGATCACCTGCGGGTGCGGCTCGACCATCTTGCGCATGTTGAAATACTGGTCCTTGAGCGTGAGTTTCAGCACGTCGTCGCCGTATTTCTTTTTCAGCAGGTCGACGCACGCCCACATGAAGACCTTTTTCTGCTCGAACTTGTCGGCGTCGTGGTCGCGGATGATGTAGCTTACCGAGGCATTTTCGACCGTGCCGTTGAGCCCGACGCAGTGGTAGAATCCTTCGTATCCTTCGGTGAACTGCGGGCGTTCCGAGGCGGGCAGCAAACTTTGCAACTCGCACGCCACGTCGATGGCGTTGATCATCTTCGCCTTGGCGTAACCCGGGTGGACGTTGCGGCCCTGGATCTCGATCTTCGCGCTCGCGGCGTTGAAGTTTTCATACTCCAGTTCGCCCTCCATGCCGCCGTCGACCGTGTAGGCGAAATCGGCGCCGAAGGCCTTCACGTCGAAGAAATCGACGCCGCGGCCCACCTCCTCGTCGGGGGTGAAGCCGATGCGGATTTTGCCGTGTTTGATCTCGGGGTGCGAGAGCAGGTATTCCGCGGCTGTCATGATCTCTGCGACGCCCGCCTTGTCGTCGGCGCCGAGCAGCGTCGTGCCGTCGGTATGGATCAGCGTGTGGCCCTTGAAAAAGGAGAGTTCGGGGAAGTCAGCAACCTTCATCGTGAGTTGTCCGTTGAGCGGGATGTCGCTGCCGTCGTACTCTTCGATCACATGGGGTTTGATCTCCTTGCCGCTCATGTCGGGCGAGGTGTCCACGTGGGCGATGAAGCCGATGACGGGGGCGTTCTCACACCCTTTCGAGGCGGGGATCGTGCCCATCACATAGCCGTATTGATCCATCGTGACCTCGGTCATGCCGAGGGTCTCCATTTCGTCGCGCAGGGCCGCGAGCAGGACCTTCTGTTTTTCGGTCGAGGGGAATGTCGTGCTGTTTTCGTCCGACTGTGTGTCGAACGATACGTATTTCAGAAAACGTTCTTTCAAGTCCATTGTCGTTGCAGATTAAATGTTACTCTTCCTTTTTTGCCCGCAGGGTGTGCCATGCGAAGTAGCCGATCAGTACGAGGTACATCGCAAGGCCGGTCCACTCGGCTGCGTTCGACGAAGCCCAGCCGGAGAGGAACCAGTCGACGCCGACAAATTTCAGGATGGCGCTTACCACACCCATCAGCGCGCCGCCGGCGATGAAGCCCGAGGCGATCAGCGTGCCGCGGTCGAAGCGGGCCTTGTTCAGCCCTTCGTCCTTCGAACGGTTCGAGACGAACCAGGCCACCAGTCCGCCCACGACCAGCGGGGCGTTCAGCTCCATCGGGATGAACATGCCCAGCGCGAAGGCCAGGGCCGGAACGCCGATCGAGGTCAGTACCAGCGCCAGCGCCGCACCGCAGAAGTAGAGCATCCACGGGGTCTGGCCGCCGGTCATCAGGGGCTGGATCACAGCCGCCATGGCGTTGGCCTGCGGGGCGACCAACGCCCCTTCGCCTACGAAGCCGTAGGATTTGTTGAGGATGATCATTACGCCGGCCACGGTTGCCGCAGCAACGAACGTGCCGAGGAATTTCCACGCTTCCTGCTTCTTGGGCGTCGTGCCGAGCCAGTAGCCGATCTTGAGGTCGGTGATGAAGCCGCCCGCCATCGAAAGGGCCGTGCAGACCACGCCGCCGATCACGAGCGCTGCGGTCATGCCCGTCGTGCCGCTCAGGCCGACACTCACCAGCACCAGCGATGAGAGAATCAGGGTCATCAGCGTCATGCCCGAAACGGGGTTTGTACCCACGATGGCGATGGCGTTGGCCGCAACGGTCGTAAAGAGGAATGCGATGACGAAGACGATCAGGATGGCCGTGACGGATTGTACCCAGCCGTCGAGAAGCCCGACATGGAAAAAGACGAAGATCGAGATGAGTGTGGCGATCAGAATGGTGAGGATGCGTTTCATCGAAATGTCGCGCTGTGTACGCTCGGGAGCCGCGACCACGCTTTTGCCGCCGCCGAACTCCGAGACTGCGAGGCCTACGGCCTGGCGGATGATTTTCGACTGGCGGATGATGCCGATGATACCGGCCATGGCGATGCCGCCGATGCCGATGGGTTTGCCGATGAAGGCGAAGAGATTTTCGGCCGTGAAGATCGACTGCGGGTTGGCGAGGATGTCGGCACGCGTGACGCCCAGCAGCGAGACCATTGCGGCGGGGTCGACGGCGTCGGCCAGCGAGCCGACCATCGGTACGAGTATGAACCACACGAGACACGAGCCTGCGGTGATGATCATGGCGTATTTCAGGCCGATGATGTATCCCAGGCCCAGCACGGCGGCCGAGGTGTTGAGTCCGAAGACTACTTTGAACTTGTCGGCGGCAACGTTGCCCCATTCGCAGATGCGTGTCGAGACCGACTCGGTCCACAGTCCGAACGTGCCGACCACGAAGTCGTACAATCCGCCCACGAGTCCTGCGACGGCCAGCAGTTTGGCCTGGTTACCGCCCTTCTCGCCCGAGACGAGGACTTCGGTGGTCGCCGTGGCTTCGGGGAAGGGGTATTTGCCGTGCATCTCCTTGACGAAGTATTTGCGGAAGGGGATCAACAGCACGATGCCCAGCAGGCCGCCGAATAACGACGAGAGGAACACCTGCCAGAAGGCGGCGTCGAGTCCCAGGATGTAGAGCGCCGGGAGGGTGAAAATCGCTCCGGCGACGATCACGCCCGACGAGGCGCCGATCGACTGGATGATGACGTTCTGCCCCAGCATGTTTTTCTTGCCCAGTACCGATCCCATGCCCACGGCGATGATGGCGATCGGGATGGCGGCCTCGAAGACCTGGCCGACCTTGAGGCCGAGGAATGCGGCGGCGGCCGAGAAGACGATGGCCATGACGATGCCCATGATGACGGAATAAGGCGTCACCTCCTTTGGATTCGACGAGGCGGGCATCACGGGAACGTACTCTTCGCCCGGCTTGAGTTCGCGGTAGGCGTTTTCGGGCAGCGAAGTCTGGATTTTGTTCGGTTCCATGTATGTTCGTTTTTGATTTTGATTACCGGTTGTCGCCGCTGCCGGTGATGTGGTTGCGCTGCATGCGCGAGCGGAGTTTGTCGACATTCATCTGCGCCACCTCGTCCAGTTCGTAGCCCAGGTCGCGCGAAAGGGTGGCGCAGTACCACAGCACGTCGCCGATTTCCTTGACGATTTCGAGTTTCTTCTCGGGGGTGAACTCCTCGTGGGCGTCGCGAATCACTTTTTTGACCTTGTCGGCCACTTCGCCCGCTTCGCCCGTAAGTCCGAGCGTGGGGTAGATGATGCGGCGGTCGTCGGGGTAAATTGCCGTTTCGAGGGCGTGCTGCTGGTATTCGTTGAGTGTCATGGCTTTGATTTGAAAGTTTACAAGAGACAAAAATAGCAAAATAATTTAAGAATACGCAGTAAAAAGCCCCGGTTCCTGCGGAAAACGGGGCGGCGGGCCGTAAATAGAGGCGGTCGGGTGCTAGATGCGGCGGTTGGGGAGATAGAGTCGGAGCCCTGCGGCCAGTAGCAGCACGCCGACACCCAGCGGGAACCGGCTGACGGCGAGGGCCGGGATGCCGAGCGCCGCGATCAATACGCCTGAAAGCATGGCGCCGACGCCGATTACTTTCAGGCTGAATCGGTTATTCCGGGCGGCGGAGCCGTCGTCGGGGGTGGCGGGCTTTTGCGGCATCGGGAGCTGCACGGCGGGTTTGCGCAACCGGCGGCAGGTTTCGTAACCTGTGAGGATGGCGACCGAACCCAGTACGCCGAGGGTCATCTCTTCGGCTCGGGTGAGTGAAAATCCGAAGAGCAGGGGAATGACGAATTTGAAAAGGAGGTTGATGCCCAGGGCCGCGAGGGTCGTACCGAGTATGGCGCGGCCGGAGAGGCTTCGTGAAAAGAGCGACCAGACGACAGGCAGGCACATCGGAGCCCCGGTCATGGCGCCGATGCTGATCACGACGTTGACGATGCCCCCGCAGCGGGGAATGAACAGTGCGAAAGTGACGGCCAGAATCCCGAAGGCAAGGGTCGAAAGGCGTGCGGCACGCATCAGTGTCCGCTCGGGGAAGCGGCGCAGCAGGGGTTTGAGCAGGTCGTTGGTCACGACGCTGGCCGAAGTGTTCAGGATGGTGTTGAACGAACTGAGCGTCGCGAAGATCATTCCGCCGAGCATCAGTCCCAGCAGTCCCGGCGGAAGCACTTCGCGGCACATCAGCAGGTAGGCGTTTTCGTTGCTGAAGCCCGTGAGCGAAGGTTCGTGGAGCCGGAAAAGCATCGGGGGCAGCATCCAGACGACGGGACACACCAGGTAGAGGGCGCCGAACAACAGTCCCGTTTTACGGGCGTCGGCGGGAGTGCTGACGCTCGTATAGCGCTGAACGAAAGCCCAGTTGCCGCCCAGCGAAGAGATGTTGCAGAGCAGCGATGCGAGCATAAAGCCCCATGTGTACTCCCCGGCTGCGGGGCGGAAGAAGCCCTCGGGGGCCTGCCGGAGGAATGTGCCGGCGCCTCCGATCCGGTCGAAGGCCAGCGGCAGTACGATGACCACGGCGGCCGTGAGGATCAGGAACTGGAGTACGTCGGTCACCACGACGGCCCGGAAGCCGCCGATGGCGACGTAGAGAATACAGAGCAGGCCGAGGATCAGGATGCTGGTGGTGAAAGAGATACCGACGGCCGTTTCGACGATGCGGGCGATGGAGTAGAGGAATGTACCCGTCGAGAAGAGCGAGATGGCCAGAAACAGTCCGGTGTAGAACTTCTGTACCCGGACGCCGAACCGCCGTGTGATGTATTCGGCCCCCGTAAGGCAGCCCGTGCGGTTCCAGCGGGGAGCGATCAGCAGTCCGGCGATTATGCCGCCTGCGCCCATCATCCACTGGATCGTGACGGCGGTCCACCCTTCGGTGTAGGCGATCGAGCCCCACACGACGAAGGTTCCGGCCGAGAAAAAACTCATGAAGAGCGACAGACCCCCGATCCACCACGGGATGTTGCCTCCGCCTGCGAAAAAATTGCGCAGGTTGTGCCCGGAGCCGAAAAAGAGGCTTCCGGCGACGAAAATCCCGGCCAGCAGGAGGACGATGGTAATGTAGTCGAGCGTATGCAAATCCGGAAATTCTGGAATAACAAAGATAGTCCTATTTTTGTTGTTTTTGGAGAAACGGCGTAAAATGTTTAACTTCGTCGTAAATACCCATCAATCCGTTTTGAAGCCTATGCAGAGACACGTTACCATCAAGGATATCGCCAATGCCCTGAACATATCCAAATCCACCGTGTCGCGAGCCCTTGCCGACCGTTTCGATGTGAATCCCGAGACACGGAAAGCCGTGTTGGAAATGGCCGAGAAACTCCATTACAAGCCCAATCCGAGTGCACTGAGCCTGCTGAGCCGCCGGACCAAGACCATCGGCATCGTAGTGCCGGGCTTCACGGGGTCGTTTTTTCCTCGCATCATTGCCGAAATACAGAATGTTACGGAAGAGTACGGTTTTCGTGTGCTGATCACCCAGTCCAACGGATCGAGCGAGGTCGAGCGCCGGAACCTACGGATGCTCGAAGACAACATGGTCAAGGGAATCATCCTTTCGATGACCCATCAGGACGATAATGTCGACTATTACCGCCACCTGCTCGATACGGGCATCCCGCTGGTCTTTTTCAACCGGGTGTGCGAAGCCGTTCCGGCAAGCCGGGTCTGCATCGACGACTGCCGGATGTCGTATCTGGCATTCGAACACCTGATCGCGCAGGGATACCGCCGGGTGCTCTATTTCCGGGGCCCCGAGCAGATATACAACACCGAACCCCGTTACCGGGGCTACCGGGAAGCGCTGCGCGACCACGGTATTCCGTTCGACGAGCGGCTCGTGTGCAACTGCCGTGACATTACGCTCGAGGAGGGCGTGCGCCTCACGGAAGAGAGCCTTGCCGCAGGCATCGGGTTCGATGCCGTTTACGCATTCGGCGATCCGTTGGCTTTCGGAGTGCTCCGGGCGCTGAAGGCCCACGGCATCCGTATTCCCGACCAGGTCGGGGTGATGGGGTTCACGGAGTCGACGACAGCGCCGCTGCTCAGCCCTTCGCTCACTTCGGTGGCCCAGCCGCTCGAACAGATGGGGCGGTTGTCGGCGGAATTGCTGCTCGAAAAGATCGAGAATCCCGGTAAACCCGACCGGACCGAAATCCTCGATGCCCGGATCAACGTCCGCGAATCGACCGACCGGAAGCGTTAAATTTTTTACGGTAAAATACGGGCGGGTCCGGCAAGGACCCGCCCGTATTCGTTGTCCCTATTCGTCGAGGACCTTGATGCAGCGAACGTTACACCCGGCGGTAAACTTGATGGGCTGTTTGTTGAGGTTGCGGTAGTCGTTGCGGAAGATGCGCCGGTAGGCTTGAAGCGCATTTTTCGGGTTGACCGTCACCGTCCAGATATAGGCATAGCTGGAGACGTTGTTGAACGTACCGTTGTCCTTCATGCGCTCGCCCGAGGGCAGGACGCTGAACCCGAATTCGTCCGAACCGCCGAATCCCCGCTCCTTCGATTTGAGTTTTTCCCCTTCGTAAGCGGTGTGGCGCCAGCCGTCCTTGGCGGCCGTCGCAGCATCCATGCCGATCGTAACTTCGAGCGTCTCCCAGTCCGCTTCGGTCGGCACGGTCCATCCCTCGGGGCAGAGGCCCCGGGAGTCGGATGCGGCGTACCAGTTGTAGTGCAGGCCGTCCTCTTCGAGGTTCGTACCCGGGGCCTGGGCGCATCCCGGTGTGGAGAGGTTCATCCAGGCGGAGTCGTCGAATCCGGCCGGGATGGCGTCGCCGTTGGCGAAGCGGGTCGTGCGGAGGTTCTCTTTGAACCACACTTGTCCGCCGATCACTACGGTCTTGTAGACATTGCCTTCGATATCGGTTGCGTCTCGGGCCACCAGTTCGTCGCCGTAGATCAGCATGTGGCTGAGGTTGATGGCGTAGGCTCCCCCGGCGTTGGCCGGCGAAGCAGTGCCGGACGCCACGTCCTCGAAGCGGCAGTTGCCGTAAAATGCCGCCAAGTCGCCTTTACTCACCGTGCCGTCGCTGTCGATGTCGACCCACGAAGAGACGTAGACCTTTTCAGCGTCGCGGGGAACGGGGTCGAACGTCAGGCGGAGCCCTTCGGCGATGTCCTTTTCGGTCAGCACGGCGCTGACTTCCATGTCGGGGGTGAGTGCGGAGAACTCCGAGCCTTTCACGTCTTTGTAGTAGAGACAGCATTTTACCTCCTGTCCGGGCAGGGGCATTATGCGGGCCGAGAATTTCAGGTTGATGTCCAGGAACCAGGGCAGTTCTTCCGGCTGGTCGTCGCACGACCAGGCTAAACCCGCGAGAGCGGCGAAAGCCGCAAGACAGGCCGGATAACGGAATATCTTTTTCATGTCGGATCGGTTTGGGGATTAGTAACGGAAATGGAGCGTCGTGCGCACGGGCAGGTGGTCCGAAGGCATCGGCAGTCGGGCCGTGGTGTGCGTGTCGTCGGCGAAGTCGATGACGATCGCATAGTCCGAGGCCGCCGTCCGCTCATAGGGGTAGGCGTAGATGAAATCGATGCGTTTCGTTCCGTTCTTGCCGACGGTGAGGGTTCCGTCCTCGGCGACGTTCTCCTGCGAGCAGTGGGTGCTGAAATCGCCGTTGGTCCGGTTTTCGGTCATCGCGTAGGTGTCGAGGAATCCTTTGCTCGTGAGGGTCAGCGGAGCGCCTGCCACGCCTTCGATCATCGTCGTGGGGTAGTTGTTCATGTCGCCCGTGATGATGACCGGGAGATTCGTCTCGCGGGCTTTGCGCAGCGCCGCCGTAGCGAGCCCCTTGGCTGTCAGTTCGCGGAGTTTCTGCGTCTCGACATCGTTGCCCGCGCGGGGATGGATGTCGTAGACGAGGATTTCGTTGCCCGTAGATTTCTCGCGCAGCCGCACGTGGTTGGCATAGCGCGAGGTGAGGTATTTACCCGGGTAGTTGTCGCCCATCATGTCGATGTCTTCGGCCTCGATGAGTTCGAACCGGTCTTTTTTCCAGAAGACGAGGTGCGCCGACATGGTTTCGTGCTCTCCGGCGCGGTAATCGTAGTGCTCTTTGAGCATGGCGATCATATCGTTCATCTGCTGTTCGTTGGCCGTCTCCTGCGTGCCGAGGATGTCGGGGAAGAATGCGTCGCTCAGGATGAGTTTCCCGGCGGGACCTTTGCGTACGTCCCAGGGACCTTTGAAGGCGTAGGTGGCGCCCAGTAGGTTAAACGTGCCGACGCTGATTTCGAGGCTGTAAGTCGTGACCGTCTTGGTGACGCTCCAGTCGGTCCAGTCGCTGCCTGCGGCAGCCCGGACGCGCACCGAATATTCGGTGTCGGGCTTCAGTTCTTCGAGGAGCAGTTTTTCACCCGATACTTCCCGGGTGTTTGCGGCGGCGAAGTCCCTGCCTTCGGTGTATTGGACTTCGTAGCGCGCGACGCCCTCCTGGGCGGGCCATACGACCTCGACGGCGGTGGTGTAGGGCAGCGCCTTCATGCCGTAGGGCTGGGTGACGGGTTGCGTCTTGTGGTCGTTGGCGTTGCATGAAGAGCAGAGCAGCGTCAGCGCGACGAATAACGTTAGATTGAATTTGCAGATTTTCAAATAGTTCATGGGGTTCGGTTTTAGTCTTTCAACAAGGGATTGCGGTCGATCTCGGTCTGGGGAATGGGCCAACGGTACTGGATCTCGCGGTTAAAGGTGGCGAATCCGAGCTTCTGGAAGATCGATTCGTCGGGATATTCGGGTTTGCCGTAGTCGCTGAAGGCGGGGATGACGGGCGTGTACCAGTCGGTCTTGGTCCGTTTGCCCAGCAGGTAGCCCGGAAGTACGTGTTCGACGATCTTCCAGCGGCGGATGTCCAGCAGACGGAAGCCCTCCATCGCCAGTTCGATCGTGCGTTCGTAACGGACCAGTTCGCGCAGTTCGTCCTGCGACATGGCGAGCGTGGCGGCGGGCATCATCACGTCTTTGCGCTGACGCACGGCGTTGATGGCGTCGATCACCGATTGGTCGATGCGGTTGAGTTCGATGCGTGCCTCGGCGTAAGTGAGCAGTACTTCGGCGTAACGCATCAGCATGAAGTTGAGCTCGCACTGAGTGATCTTGCCGGGAACGTCCGATTCGTCGTAGTATTTCTTTTCGATATAGCCCGTGAACGTGCCGTAGGCGTTGGTTACCTCGGTATTGTTGATGCGCACCGTCTCGCCGTTGACGACGGCGCTGGTTTTGGTCGAGTCGGGGTGGACCTCGAACTTATAGCCCGAATGCCACTGGCCGGGGCAGAGGATCGAGTAGCCCAGCCGCGGGTCGCGGTTTTCGTAGGGTTTCTTCGGGTCGTATTTCGGCGATCGGTCGATACGTTGCCCGTCGGTGCACTGGTACATGTCGACGAGAACCTGCGTGGGGACGATGATCGAGTAGCAGTTGGCCAGGCGGGTCCCGACGTATTTGGGAATCTGGTTGGTCTGCGTGCCCAGCAGGAAGGGCATATAGAGCATCGCTTCGGACGAGCCGGAACCGCTGTGCAGGAAGAGTTTTTCGTAACTGGGGTAGATTTCGTAGGCTTTGGATTTGATGACCGAGTCGGCAGCGGCGGCAGCCGTTTCGTAGTCGTTGTTGTAGAGGGCGATGCGGGCTTTGAGCCCGAATGCTGCGCCGCGTGTGGCGCGCCCTTCGTCGTTGCCTGTCCATTTGGCGGGCAGGTGGTCTTTGGCGAAATCGAGGTCGGCGTAGAGACGGGCGACGATCTCCTCCTTCGGGGTTTTCGGGAGCCGCGGCTGCTGCCAGTCGAGCACGTGCTCGGCGAACGGCACGTCGCCGTAGAGGTTGACGAGGTAGAAATAGTTGTAGGCGCGCAGGAACCGGGCCTGGGCTTCGATCCGGTTGTAGAACGTTTCGCTGACCTTGCCTTGGGCGTTGTGCATATTGTCGAGCAGGTTGTTGCAGCGGGCGATGTAGCCGTAGAAGCTATCCCAGATGGTTTTGAAGGTCGCCGTTTCGGCCGAACCTTCGCCCCGGCGCATGTCGGTCATGTTGGCGTAAGTGCCCCGGATGTAGACGATGTCGGTGGCGCCGTCGATGAAGAGCTGGTAGGGAACGTCGTCGTTCGAGAGCCAGTAAAGGCTGCGGTAGGCGCCGTTGACGGCCAGCGTCAGTTCGTCTTCGTTGGAGTAGAACTCCGAACTGGCAGGCTCTTCCAGGGGATAGCGGTCCAGGAAGTCCTGGCACGAGGCGAGTGTTGCGGAGGCCAGCAGGATGAGGCTGTATTTGAATTTCATGGCGTTTTCAGGTTAGAAGGTGAGTTGGATTCCGAAGACGAAGGTCTGGGTGATGGGGTAGATTTCCGCATCGCCGCTGGGGGTTTCGGGGTCCCAGCCCTTGGGCATCTTGTCCCAGGTCAGCAGGTTGTCGCCCGTGAAATAGACGCGCAGTTTGTCGATCCAGATTTTCCGCGTGAGGTGCGCCGGGAGGGTGTAGCCGATTTGCAGGTTTTTCAGGCGCAGGTAGGCTGCGTCATAGACCCAGAAACTCGAATTCTGGAAGTTGTTGTGCGACGAGGCGGCGATCGGGCGCGGGTAGGAGGCGTCGGGATTCTCCTTCGACCAGTAGTCGGTCTGCCAGACCTGCATTTTCCCCGCGTTGTAGAGGGCCCAGACCACGTCGCCCGTGTAGATTACGTCTTTTTTGCCGACGCCCTGGATTAGCACCGAGAGGTCGAAATTGCGGTATTGGGCGCTCAGATTCAGGCCATAGGTGAAGCGCGGAATCTGGTTGCCGATCACCGTGCGGTCCTCGCGGTCGATGGTGTTGGCTGTGCCTGCGTCGCTGAGGTTGGCGTAGCGGATGTCGCCCAGGTCGTAGGAGCTGAAGGTTTGCTTGGGACTTTCGGCCAGTTGCTCCTCGGTGCGGAACAGTCCAAGCGCTTTGTAGCCGTAGATCGAATTGATGGGATAACCTTCGGCCTTGAGATTGTAGCCGCTGATGATCGGGCCAGCGCCTTTCAGGTCGAGAATTTTGTTGTGGACATCGGAAAGCGTGAAGCCGATCTGGTAGCTGAATTTGCCCACCGTATTGGCATGTTTGAGTTCGAGGTCCCAGCCGCGGTTCTGTACCACGCCGGCGTTCTGGTAGGGCTCGTTCATGCCCGTGATGCCCGGGAGGGGCAGGGTAAGCAGGATGTCCTTGGTCTTGCGGTTGTAGAAGTCGAACGTCGCGCTCAGTTTGTTGCCCAGCAGCGCCACGTCGAGGCCCACGTCGGTGGTCTCGGTAGTTTCCCACGTGATGCCTTCGTTGGCGTAGGATTTCTGCACGCCGCCGTCGGCCGGTTTACCGCCGAAGATGAAGCTCGGGCCGAGCGTGATGGTGGTGTAGGCGGGGTAAGTGCCGATCTGCTGGTTACCCAACTGGCCCCACGAGGCGCGCAGTTTGAGGTTCGAAATCCACCGCACCTCCTTGAGGAACGCCTCTTCCGAGAGGCGCCAGCCCACCGACACCGAAGGGAACGTGCCGAAGCGGTGGCCGCGGGCGAAGCGCGACGAGCCGTCGACGCGGACATTGGCTTCGAACAGGTAGCGCGACTTGTAGGCGTAGTTGATACGCCCGAACCATGACAGCAGCGCCCATTCGCTCGCACCGCCCGAGTTGCTCATGTTCTCGGTCGAACCGGCGTTCATCTCGGGGTAGCTCGTGAGCGGGAAGCCTTCGCGGCGGGTTCCCATGTCGCGGGTTTTGCTGGCGATCTGTTCGTAACCGGCCAGCACGCCTATCTCGTGGCTTCCGAAGGTTTTGTTGTAGCGGGCGATTACGCGCAGCAGGTTTTCGGTGGTTTTGCTGTCGCTTTCGTTCAGGCTGCTTTTGGCGGGCGAGGTGTAAGCCGGTGTTTCGCGGCCGGGGTCGTAGGTCTCGATAGCCTTGTTGAATTTGCGGACATGGGAGTTGGAGTATTTGGGCGTGAAGTTGAATTCGATGCTCGCGCCGTCGACCGGTTTGATGTTCACTTGGAAGCTGGCGCGGAGGTTATAGTAGACGCCGTTGTTCATGCCGCCCTCGGTCACCAGCGCCAGCGGATTGTTGCCGTTGAGGCCCGTCCCCCAGCGGCCGTCGCTCAGGCGTGCCGGATAGATGTTCGGGATGCGGTTGACGCTGCTTTTGACCGCCGCGGAGCCGGTCGGGGAGTTGATGTCGGCGCGTCGTCCGTCGACGAGCATCGAAGCCTCGATGGCTTTGGTGATGTTCATTTTGGCATTCAGTCGGAACGAGTAGCGGTCCGAGGAGAAGTGCGGCAGCAGGCCGTCCTGGTCCTGATAGCCGAACGAGGCCAGTACGTTCACCCGCTTGCCGCCGCTGACGCTGACGTGGTGGCTCTGGGTGAAGCCCGAACCGGTGTAAACCTCCTTCTGCCAGTCGGTGTCGGGGTAGTTGTCGGGGTCCATGCGCTTGTAACGCAGGTAGTCGCGCAGGTAGGCGTCGGAGTAGAGCGGCGTCATGTCCAGATTGGCATAGGCGTCGTTCATGGCTTTCATGTAGGTATATCCGTCGACAAACTCGGGCAGAGTGGTGAAACGCTGGAATCCGGCGTAACCGTTGTAGCTGACGCTCAGTTTTTCCTGTGTGCCGATCTTCGTGGTGACGAGGATCACGCCGTTGGCCGCGCGCGAGCCGTAGATGGCGGCCGATGCAGCGTCTTTGAGTACGGAGATCGACTCGATATCGTTGGGGTTCACGCCGTCGAGTTTGCCCTCCACGCCGTCGACCAGCACCAGTGCGTCGGAGTTGTTGAGCGTGCCCACGCCGCGGATGCGGATCGTCGAGCCGTCGGAACCGGGCTGGCCCGAAGATTGGGTGACCGTGACGCCCGCCGAGAGTCCTTGCAGGGCCGATGAGGCCAGCATGACCGGACGCCGCGAGATGTCGTCGCCTTCCATGGTAGAGATGGCGCCCGTGAGGTTGACTTTTTTCTGTACGCCGTAGCCGACTACGACGACCTGTTCGATGTCGAGGGTCTCCTTGTCGAGCGTCACGTCGAATACGTCTTTATTCCCGCCCGCCTGGATTTCAAGGGGCTTATACCCTAAAAACGAAAAGAGCAGCGTGCCCTGCTGCGCGGGGAGTTTGAGTTGGAAGGCGCCTTTACTGTCGGTCGTCGTGCCGAGCGTCGAGCCTTTCAGGACGACGCTGACGCCGGGCATGGGTTCGCCTGTCTGTTTGTCCGCGACCGTGCCGGAAACCGTGCGCGGCTGGGCATGTGCGACCGTCGCCGCGAGGAGCAGGCAGACGAGGCAGATTCCCTGAATGGATCGTAGAGTTTGCTTCATGGATTTAAGGTTGTAGAGGTTGTTTTTGCAGTTGATTCGTTCCGGATTTCATTGGGTATTTCGGAATGATGTAAGTTGTTTTAATTTAGATTGTTAAATCGTTTTGTAGTTGGTTTCGCTATACTAAAGATAAAGAAACCCGAAAACAAAAAACAAGCATTATCCCGAAAAAATCGTCGGGAGCGTTCCCGCAACCGTTCCCGACGATTTTTAGCCCTCCGGGTGTTGTATATGCCATTTTGAATGCCGATATTGGATGTCGAAAAGAAAATTTCAATCGGTTATAAATAGGTAAAAAGAGTATGAAAGAAAAAATGTGGATTTTAATCCTGGGCCTTTGCTCGCTGACCGGGGGACGTGCCGCTGAAGTGTTGCTCGAAGCCGAGTCTTTCGGACAGAAGGGCGGTTGGGTCGTCGACCAGCAGTTCATGGACCGGATGGGTTCGCCCTACCTGCTGGCTCACGGCCTGGGGCGTTCGGTCGGGGATGCGGTGGCGTCGGTCGAATTTCCCGAACGCGGCGTCTACCATGTTTACGCGAGGACATACAACTGGACCTCGCCGTGGTATGCGGGCGAAGGTCCCGGACGGTTCTGCCTTTCGGTGGACGGAAGGCGGCTGGCCGCCGAACTGGGTGGACGCGGCGACCGCTGGGAGTGGCAGTATGCCGGGAAAGTTGCCGTGCGGAAACTCCGGGCCGAGGTTGCATTACATGACCTGACGGGATTCGACGGCCGCTGCGATGCGATTTACTTCTCGACGGAGATGCGCGAACCGCCTGCGGAGGCGACGGAGTTGGCTGCTTTTCGCGACCGCCTTTCGAACCGTCCCGCCGAGCCGCGGGATGCGGGCGAATACGACCTCGTCGTGGTAGGCGGCGGCCTGGCCGGGATGTGCGCAGCGGTTTCGGCAGCGCGTCTGGGATGTCGGGTGGCGCTGCTCAACGACCGTCCGGTACTGGGCGGCAACAACAGCTCGGAGGTGCGCGTCCTGTTGGGCGGCCGCATCGGGATCGGACCTTATCCCGAGTTGGGAAACATGGTCAAGGAGTTCGCTTCGCCGAAAGGCATGAATGCCGGGACCCCCGACTATTACCAGGACGAAAGGAAGATGGATTTCGTGAAGAACGAGCCCAATGTGACGCTTTTTCTTGGTTACCGGGCCAACGAAGTTTCGATGGAAGGGCGGCGCATTACGGGCATCGTCGCGCAGCAGGTCGAAAGCGGCGAGCGCGTAGCGTTCCGGGCTCCGGTATACGCCGACTGCACGGGCGACGGAGCGGTGGGTTACCTGGCCGGGGCCGATTACCTGATGGGGCGCGAATCCCGGGCGCAGTTCGGCGAACTCGAAGCGCCGGAGGTGCAGGACAGCATGACGATGGGCGCTTCGGTACAGTGGTATTCGGTGGAGGATTCGGAGGCGGCGAAATTCCCGCGCTTCGAATACGGCCTGAAATTCAGCGACGGGAGTTGCGAGCGCGTGATACGCGGGCAGTGGACCTGGGAGACCGGAATGTTCCGGAACCAGGTGGATGATTTCGAGCGTATCCGTGACTATGGGCTGCTGGCGGTCTATTCCAACTGGAGCTACCTGAAAAACGACCTGAAAGAAAACGGGGAGTTCCATGACCGTCGGTTGGAGTGGGTGGCGTATGTCGCCGGAAAGCGTGAGTCGCGCCGCCTGATCGGCGATTACGTGCTCAAGGAGGACGACATCCGCCGTTATGTCTTTCACGAGGACGGCACGGCGGCAACGTCGTGGAGCATCGACCTGCACTATCCCGATTCGGTCAACGGCCGTTATTTTCCGGGAGGTGAGTTTAAGGCCATTTCGGTTCAGATTCCGATTCATCCCTATCCGATTCCCTACCGCTGTTTCTACTCGCGCAACGTCGACAACCTCTTCATGGCGGGCCGGAATATCAGCGTGACGCATGTGGCGTTGGGTACGGTGCGTGTCATGCGGACGACGGGTATGATGGGTGAAGTCGTAGGTATGGCGGCTTCGCTGTGCCGGGAGCATGGGGTCCTGCCGCGTGATATTTACCGTTACCACCTCGACGAATTGAAGGCGCTGATGACGGAGGGTGCGGGTCGCCGGGAACTTCCGAATAATCAGACCTACAACATGGGGAAAACGCTTGCGGAACCTCCCCGTATCGACCTGCCGCCTGGAAGGGTGCTGAAACATTGATAACGAAACAGGCTGTGCTATTGCACAGCCTGTTTCGTTTCGTGGGGCGGATCAGAGCGTGTTCAGCGTCGCCCGGGCATTGCGGAGGGTTTGTTCCCAACCGTCGAAGGCGGCGGACGAGCGGAACGGCTCCAGCAGGTTCTGGAGGGTTTGCAGTTTCGCTTCGTCACCGCTGAATTCCGTTTTCAGCAACCGGATTTTCTCCCAGTCCTGGATGCCTTCGACGAGACGTTCGAAACGGATCGACGAGCGGCCTTCGGGATAGACGAGGTAGGTATCCCCGGCGGCCCAGGTGCGGAACCGCGAGTCGCGGATCGGGTCCTCGACCCACGAGTTGTAGGCCCAGCGCAGGAATCCGTCGTAATCTTCGGCTGCGGCGTACCAGCTCAGGTAGGTCGCCTCGGCCGGGGCCGATGACGTGTAGGTATTGGGGAATCCCGACGAGCAGCAGACGTAGAACGTGGTCGTGAGGCCTTCGCTGCGGCGTTGGGCGATGTCGGCCTGTTCGATCGGGCCGAAGATGCTGGCGCACATGTCCTTGATATAGGGATACTGCTTGAAAATCTTGTGGTTGTCGGCCAGCGCGATGCCCAGTTCAGGGGCGACCTCTTTGAGCAGGGAGGTCGCTTCGGCCATTACTTCGGGGGAGCGTTCGTCCATGGCGATGTTGGTGATGTCGAGCCATCCTTTCCGGCGGAGGTGATCGGCGAAGGCGGGCAGGAACGGGCTCCACATTTCGCGGAAAGCAGGCGTGCCCGGATCGGCCTTGACATCGACGAATTCGCCCGTTACGGCGTCCTTGTAGTGGAGCATGTTGTTCCACGGCAGCATCGAGTAGCAGTTGATATACTTGCCGATACCCAGTTCGAGCATAAACTCTACCCAGCGGTCGAAGACCGTGAAGTCGTACTCCCACGTGCCGTCCGCAAGACGTGTCCAGACGATCATATCGGCATAGGCATCATAGCACTGGTTGTTCCAAGGCTCCTTGTTGAGCGTCGCCGTGATGACCTTTTGCCCGGCGTCGGCGAGTTGTTGCATCGTCGGCCGCATCCGTTCGAAATGTTCGTCGCTCCAGACGGGAACCCCTTCGACGCGCGCCACGGCAGCCGGATGCTGCCACAGGTCGAGGTGGTAGGCCCACTCGGAGGGAGCGGGCAGGGTACGTTCCGTAACGTTCAGGTGCAGGGTCAGCGTTTCGTCGACGCCTTTGCCCTTCACGTTGATCTGGGAGGTATAGTGTCCGGGGGCGGCGTCGCGCGGGATGTCGACCGTAATCCAGAGGGGGCGGGTCGACCGGGTGGGCATGTCGAATGAGGCGGCCTCGTCGAGCAGGTCCGCTTCGAGGTGCGCCGGATTGTTTGCCGGCCGGGCGCCGCACGCCTGATCGGGCAGGAAACGGTCGCTGACGACGTATTTCACGAAGCGCACACGGGTGATGCCGGCGAGTTTAGCGCCGTCGGCCGCATGAAAATCACTTGCCGTGCAGGTCAGGCCGTCGACAGCCGCGGGAGCGGAGACGACCGCCTGGGCCGAGACTTTCTCGCCGCGCCAGCCTGTGAGGGTCGCTTCGTTCGTAACGGCGTCTTCGTAGGGCGTCGTGCGGGGATAGCGGAGGTCTGTCGAGCCGAACGAGACGACGGGAGTTTCGATCCCGGTCCACGCTTCGGGATTCTCACCCTGCGGATCGGCCGGTTCCGTCCAGTCGAAATGCGAGACGGCCGTCTGCGACGGGGTCCCGGTGCAGGAGAGCAATGCCAGCAGGGGCAGAGCAAGCAGGTGTGTTTTCATAAGATAAGAACGGTTTATTGGGGGTTCGCTTTCCGATTCGTTTTTCCGGATACGGTCAGAGAGCTTCCAGTACCCGGTCGAGCCCTATGCCGTGCGAGCCTTTGATCAGCACGAGGGCATTCTCCACGGGGGAGACTTTCAGCAGCGAAAGCAGGTCGTCGCGTGTGGGGCAGAGCGTGACGTTGGCCGGCTTTTCCGCGAGGTTGTCGTAGGCTTTGGCAAATTCGGAGCCGACGAGCAGCAGTTCCGCTGCGGGACTTTGCGCCGCCAGCGAGATGATCGCGGCGTGTTCGTGTTCGGACCACTCGCCCAGTTCGAGCATGTCGCCCAGGATCAGCACCCGGCGACAGCGTTCTCCGAGCGGTTCGGCCAAAAAATTCCCGACCGAAGCCCGCATGCTCGACGGATTGGCGTTGTAACAGTCGGCAACGAGCGTGTTGCGGGCCGTTTCGACCCGCTGCGAGCGGTTGTTGTCGGGGACATAGCCGGCAATGGCGTGGCGGATGCGTTCGTCGGGAACGTCGAAATAGCGTCCTATGGCGACGGCCGTCGCGATGTTGAACCGGTTGTAGCTGCCGTCCAGGTGGTTCTCGACGCCGTCGGCCAGCGATACGGAGTAATATTCGGTAGCCAGCGAGTCGCGCTCGGAGGCCATGCTCGTCAGGATTTCGTCGTCGGCCGGAACGAAGGCGTGGCCTCCGTTTGCCGCGAGGAAGTCGAACAACTCGCCTTTGCCGCGGCGCACGCCCTCTGGTCCCCCGAAGCCCAGCAGGTGGGCCATGCCGATGTTAGTCAGGGTCCCGTAGTTCGGTTCGGCGATCGACGCCAGCAGGGCCAGTTCGCCGCAGGCGCTCGCGCCCATCTCCACCACGCCGAACTCCGTGTCGCGGGTCATGGCGAGCAGCGTTAGCGGAACGCCGATGTGGTTGTTGAGGTTGCCGTGGGTGGCGTAGACTTCGAACCGCTCGGCCAGCACGCGGCTGACGAGTTCCTTCGTGGTGGTTTTGCCGTTGCTGCCCGAGATGGCGAGGATCGGAATCCCGAGTGCCCGGCGGTGTTCGCGGGCGAGGTCCTGCAAGGCTTTCAGCGTGTCGTCGACGAGCAGGATGCGCTGGTGTTCATCGGAAGCCGCGACCTCCGGACTGTCGGAGACGGCATATGCCGCGCCTTTTTCCAACGCTTCCAGAACGAAGCGGTTGCCGTCGAACGTGGCGCCCCGCAGGGCGAAAAAGATCGAATCCGGTTCGATCCGGCGCGTGTCGGTCGAGATGCGGGGGTATTTGCTGAAAAGGTCGTATAGTTCGGACATGGAAGGTTTTGTTAAAAGCCCCCCCCCTGCGGAAGGGGAATTCGGAAGGAATGTCGTATAGAGTCCAAACACATCTGATTCATTGAATCAGATGTGTTTGTCTCCGTTGTGGAACTTGACTTCGTCGATGAATTTTTTGATGTTCTGCTCTTCGGAGCGGGGACAGATCAGCAGTACGTCGTCCGTGTCGACGACGATATACTCCTTCAGGCCGCTGATCACGGCGATCTTGTCCTTCGGGAGCGAGACGATCGAACTGCGTGTTTCGTAGAGGTAGCAGCCGTTCTCGGGAATGGCATTGGCGTAACGGTCCTTGCGCGAGTGCTGGTAGACCGATCCCCACGTTCCTACGTCGCTCCAGCCGAACTCGCCGCAGCGGACATAGACGTTGTCGGCCTTCTCCATGATGCCGTAATCGATCGAGATGGCGCGGCACTCTGAGAAGGCGATCTCCACGACGTTGCGTTCGGCGTCGGTCCCGATGGCGCGCATCACGCCGCTGAACAGTGCGTGGTGTTCGGGGAGGTACTTTTCGAAGGCTTCGACGATCGAGCGCACCTTCCAGATGAAGATGCCCGAGTTCCAATAGAACTCCCCGGATTGCAGGAAAACCTGGGCCAGTTCGAGGTCGGGCTTTTCGGTGAAGCATTTGACCTTGCTGATCGGATTGTTGTCCGAGACCTGGATATAGCCGTAGCCCGTGTCGGGACGCGTGGGCTTGATGCCCACGGTCATCAGTGCATCGTGTTCCGATGCGAAGGCGAGGCATTCGGCGATGATCTCCCGGAAGTCGTCCTCGTTGAGGATCAGGTGGTCGGCCGGGGTGACGATCATTTCGGCATCGGGGTTCTGCTTCATCAGTGTATAGGCCGCATAGGCGACGCACGGAGCCGTGTTGCGCCCTACCGGTTCGCAGAGTATCTGTTTTTCGCCGATTTCCGGAATGTGTTCCAGTACCAGGCCTTTGTATTTGTCGTTGGTCACCACGAGGAAATTCTCCGCCGGAACCATCTTTGCAAAGCGTTCGTAGGTGTGGCGGATAAAGGATTTGCCTGTTCCGAGGATGTCGAGAAACTGCTTGGGCATCGACTGCCGGCTTTTGGGCCAGAAGCGTGATCCGATGCCGCCCGCCATGATGACACAATATTTATTGTTAGCCATGAGTTATTATATAGAGTTAACTTTGACAAATATAATAAATTAAATGGCAAGAATGACAGAAAACCACTCTTTTTACCCGTTTTTACCCGAAAGTTAAAGTTCGTGTAGCTTGTTTCCGGGGTGTAAATCAATGGATGCTGAACCCTCCGTCGACCAACAATGCATGACCGTCGATGAAGCTCGCCTGCGGACTGCTCAGCCACAGCACGGCGTTAGCTATCTCTTCGGGACTACCCAGGCGTCCGGCCGGAATGTTGCGGACCAGTTCCTTTTCAAGCAGGGGATTCCGGCGCATCAGTTCTTCGGCCATCGGAGTCCGGATAACGCCCGGACATATGGCATTGATACGGATATTTCGGGATGCATAATCGAGGGCGGCAGTGCGCGTTAACCCGATGACGGCGTGTTTGCAGGCGATGTAGGCGGCTTGTCCGGGAAAACCGGTCACGCCGCCCTGCGAAGAGGTGTTAACTATGGTTCCTCCGCCTTGTCTTAACATCTGGCGTATTTCATAACGCATGCAGTTCCATACGCCTTTCAGGTCCACGGCGACCGTGCGGTCGAACTCGTCGTCGGTGATTTCGGCCATCGGCCGCTGCGGAGTTTGTATCCCGGCATTGTTGAGGGCTGCATCCAGCCTTCCGAGGGTGGCTGCGACCCAATCCACCGTCTCTTCGACAGCCCGGGTGTCCGAAACGTCGCAACGGCGGGACAGGGCCTTGTATCCTGCGGAGACCAGTTCTCGGGCCTGTTCTTTGGGATCGTCGATGTCGGTCAGTACGGTGATGTATCCGGCCTTTGCAAATGCTTGGGCGCAGGCCAGTCCGATTCCCGTTGCGGAACCGGTTACCAAAGCTACTTTTTCGGAATTTGTTGTCATGTCGGTTTTATTTTATTAAGTGATCGTTTTTGATGGATACAAAGGTAGTCGGTTGTCATTGAGGATGGGTTACCCCGGTTCCGGATATCCGTACCAGAATTACGGATTTTTTCCGTAGGATGCAAGTTCGTTGCTGCTGTCGCCTTCGGTTGTCCTCATAACGGTTTGGTGTCCGGTTCGTTTGGCTCTATTTCTTCTGTTTTATTCGTTTATTCCGGAGATTTTTTCTAACTTTGCCCCCTATTGGAAAATTAATTTTCGCCCTGGGAATGAAAATCAAATTATTCACGATACCCAATCTGCTGACTCTTTCGAACCTGCTCTGCGGTTCGGTCGCAGTGGTTTCGGCGCTGGTTTGGGGCGACCTGAAGCTGGCCTTCGGCCTGATGGTTCTGGCCGCCGTGTTCGACTTTTTCGACGGCTTCGTGGCGCGCCTGCTCAATCAGAGTTCGCCTATCGGGTTGCAGCTCGATTCGCTGGCCGACGATATTTCGTTCGGACTGGCTCCCGCGGCGATCATGTATTCGCTTTATCAGCGGATGCCGGGCGTCTGGCTGCCGGAGGGGTATCCGGGGCTGATCGTTTTTGTTTTTACGGCCTGCGCCGCGCTGCGGCTGGCGAAGTTCAATATCGACGATACGCAGCGCACGGAATTCTGCGGATTGCCCAGCCCGGCGGCGGCGATGCTCTGCGGTTCGCTGGGGCTATTGTTCGAAACCAATGGGTTGGAACTTCCGCGTGAGGCGATTCTGGCCATTGCGGTGGTCGTGGGGCTGCTGATGATTTCGAACGTGAGGATGTTTGCCCTCAAGTTCCACGGCTTCGGTTGGAAAGGAAACGAACTGCGTTACGGATTTATTGTCGCAGCCGTCGTGATGGCTGTCCTCCTGCGCGGTTACGCCGTGCCGGCAGTCATCGTGCTGTATATTCTCGTTTCGCTCGTGCGGGGGCTTGCCTGCCGGACAAAAGGCTGTGGGAAAGCCGAATAGTTGTATATTTAAATTTTTTAATTATATTTGCCGCGGATTTCCGCTCTTTGGCTGACATGTCGAGATTATCGAACCGCATATTGCTGACGCTCCTGTTCGGTCTGTTTTTTGCAGTACCTCAGGGGGTGCGTTCCCAGGGCTTCGATGCGAAGACCCTCCAGCGTGCCCAGCGCAACGGCCAGACGGGCAATCTCTACGGTAACAACCCCTACGAAACCCCGGAAGGCGAGGAGGGGGAGGACCAGCAGCCGCAGGATACCACCAAAAAGGAGCGTAAAATCCGCAAGCCGCTCGAATCTTATTTTTTCAGCGATTCGATCCGCGCGCTGAACAACTTCAAATGGCACGTGAGCCGCGATTTCAACCGCGTCGAGATCGGGCCGCTGGACACCACGCTGACCGATTACCGGATCGACTATCCGTTCTACCGGGAAGACGTGGGCGACATCGCCCAGGGCGCTTTGGGCCAAACGTCGCTGCCGCTGAACTATTTCCGGCGTCCGCAGTTCTTTGACTTCAGTTTTGCGAGTCCCTATTATGCGTATACCTACGATATGGAGAACGTGCCCTTCTACAATACGAAGAAGCCGATAATCCGCATGAACTACGCAGAGTCGGGGCAGAAGCGTTTCCGCGAGGAGAATTTCGGTATCATGCATGCGCAGAACATCTCCCCGACGACGGGTTTCAACGTCGATTACAAGTCGCGGGGTACGCGCGGCCAGTATGTCTGGTCGCGAACCAAGAACCACAACCTCGCCGTGGCGGTCAGCCACACGGGCAAGCGCTATTCGGTCCATGCGGGGTACTACAACAACCATATCGAGCAGCAGGAAAACGGCGGCGTGGTCGGTGAATGGGCCATTGCGGACACGACGTTCGAAATGCCTTCGGGCGTGCCGATGCGTCTGGCTGACGCCGAGGCTACGAACCTTTACCGCAACAACGCCTTCTTCGTCACGCAGTCTTACGGTATCCCGTTGCAGCGGCTTACGGAGAGCGATTTTTCGATGGCGAACCTTTCTGCGGTGTACGTCGGCCATTCGTTCGAGTACAGTTCGTGGAGCAAAATTTACACCGACAAGAACGCACCCTATACGAACGAACGCGACCACCGGGACGAAAACGGCGACTTCGTCTCTGCGGAGGGCAATTACTACGAGAACTGGTACATCAATCCGCTGGAGACGCGCGACTCGATCTACGAGCGTAATATCTCGAACCGGTTCTTCGTCCAGGCGCAGCCCTGGGACCGGAACGGGATCGTGGGAACACTCGACGCCGGCGTCGGGATCGACATGCATACCTATTCGCAATTCGAACTGAAAGATTTCCTGACGGGAAAGTATACGAAGGTCAACAAAACGAGTTACTTCTTTTACGGCTCCGTCAGCGGAAAGATAAAGAAATATGTCGACTGGGACGGAAATCTCAAATTCTACCCGTCGGGATACAGAGGCGGAGACCTTTCGATCGGTGCGCACCTCGCGCTGAAAGGATCGCTCCGCGGACACCCCCTGATTCTCGAAGGCCGGTTCTCGATGGACCGCCGTTCGCCGAACTACTGGCAGGAGAATCTATTCTCGAACCATTATATATGGAACACTCCTTTAAGTAAGGAGAATGAAACTCGGTTCGAGGTCAAGTTTTCGGTTCCCGATTTCGCATTCGAAGCGGGGGCGTGGCAGGGAGTCATCTCCGACAAGATTTACTACGCGTCGGACAGTAACGTCGCCCAGCACAGCGGAAACGTAAGCCTCACGAGTGTGTATGCTCGCAAAGATTTCCGCTTAGGCGGACTTCATTTGGACAACAGGGTATTGTTGCAGTGGAGTACGGATCAAGATGTTGTACCCGTTCCGCTTTTGAGCGCATTCCTTTCGTATTACTACGAATTTTGGGTCGTGCGCGATGTGCTGCGCCTGCAGATCGGTCTGGACGGACGCTATAATACCAGGTATTATGCGCCCAGTTACAATCCGGCACTGTCGGTGTATTACAACCAACGGGAGGTCGAAGTGGGGAATTATCCCTACATGGACGCTTTCGTTATGGGAAAGTGGAAGAGAATGCGGATATTCTTGAAATATCAGCATGTGAATAAAGGACTGTTCGGTAACGGAGAATATTTCTCGGCGGCTCGTTATCCGCTGAATCCGGGCATGTTCAAAATCGGTATCTCGTGGGGATTCTATGATTGACGTGCTGTTCTGCGCGGTGTAAGCTGCCCGCAAAACAACCTTTTATGTTAAAAAAGACCGTATTAACGTTTGCGTTCTTAACCATTCTTACGACATTTTACGGCTTCAACGCCAAGTTCAGCGCACCCGCGACGGACGACGCACTGAACGACCTGGCCGGAATGCACTACTCGCTGCTCCCCGAGGGCAGTTACGTCATTTCTGCCTACGACAACCTGATTCGCAACATCAGCGAAGAAGAGGGCCACGACTGGCGCCTGATGAGCGCCATCGCTTACCACGAATCGCGCTTCACGCCCGATATCACCTCGCGCAGCGGGGCCCGCGGCCTGATGCAGATCATGCCTTCGGTGGCGCGCCAGTTCGATGTTTCCACGGCGAAGATCTCCGATCCGGAGACCAATGTCCGGTTGGCCAACAAGCTGATGTCGAAGATTATGTCGTCGCTTAGGTTTCCGGAAGGAACTCCCGAGAAGGACCGCATGAGCATTATCCTGGCCTCGTATAACAGCGGTATAGGCCATGTGAACGATGCCCGCCGCCTGGCCCGCCTGAACGGCGAAAACCCCAACTCGTGGGAGGTGGTGGCCCGTTACCTCAGTCTGAAGGCCGAGCCGGAATTCTACGAGAACGAAGTGGTCAGGTGCGGACGATTCACCGGCAGCCGGCAGACGCTGGCTTACGTGGACGACGTGATAGGACGCTACGACAAGTACTGCCGCATTACCGGGAGGTAACGCCGGGCAGGATAATTAAAGCAGGACCTTTCGGGGTCCTGCTTTTTTGTGTCCGTGTCCCGCGCAGTGTGAGTGCTGCGGAATGTCCTGCGGCGTGGAACCGGCTCGAAAACCGCACTTTAGAAGATACTGACAATTCGAATTTTGCGGTTTCCCGAATTATCGCTATATTTGGATGATTCGGAGTATTCCGGCGTATTTTAAGAAAACAGTGGAAAACCATTCGGCGCATTTTCAACAGCTATTCCGCGATCACTATGAACCTTTGTGTGCACGGGCTTTTCAGATGGTCCATGACCGCAAGGCGTCGGAAGACATCGTACAGGATGTTTTTCTCGCCTTGTGGGAACGGCGGGAGGAGGTGGACTTCGACCGGCCGCTGCTGCCGCTGCTGTTCGTCGCCGTGAAAAACCGCGCCATCGATTTGCTGCGCTCTAAAAAGTGGCGGGGCGGGGAGTCCGGACAGGACGAACTGGATGTTTGCATCCGTACACTTGTCGCCGACCATATCGAGGAGGAGTTCCAGTTGTCGCAGTTGAGCGAGGAGATCGATTTCTGCATTTCCGAACTTTCCGAACAGTGCCGCCGGGTATTTTTGCTGAGCCGCACGACAGGCCTGAAAAATCGGGAGATCGCCGAGCAGCTCAACATTAGCGTCAAGACCGTCGAAAAGCATATCGGGGCGGCGCTTTCCAAACTCCGGCTCCGGCTCAGCCGCAGCGGATTTTTGCGGCTTTTCCTCTGAAAAACAGAAAATGCCCTGCACCCGAAGGTGCAGGGCATTGCTTTCTCCCTTTCGGTTAGCGGAGCGGGAATTCGTGCGTATGTGCGACGCGTCCGCCGGGACCGACGATCCGGACCGCAATCCGGTCGGCCGTCATGTCGCATTGTACGTAGCTCTGGTTGTCGTTGACTACGACCGGGAAACGGATGTCGCTGTCCGCCGGGTGGAAGCCGTACCGGTGCGTGTGGCCCGAGAACATGACATCGATGCCTGCCTCGTTGAGAATCGGCAGGAACAATTCCCTGAGGTGGTTGTTGCCGTGCCACGTCCCGCCGTCGAGCGGGATGTGCAGGAAGACGACGCGCGCCGAGGCGTTGCGGAAGGTCTCGGAGGCCACCGCCTCGCGGAGCCATTCGCACTCTTCGCGGCGATAGGCGTCGTAGTCGGCAAGCCCTCCGTATTCGATGTCCGTGTCGGGTTTGTCTTCGCCGCAGTCGAGCAGCAGAAAACAGACCGATCCGACCTTGCGGAGTTGGTAGTAGCGGCCGTCGCGCGTCGGGAAATAGTCGTGCAGGCGGTCGGCGAAGACGCCGCGTGTCTCGTGGTTGCCGCGGTTGTAGAGTGTCGGGGTCTCCGAGGCGTAAAGGCTTACCGATGCGTCGATGAAATCCCGGAACAACTGCTCCTCACTTTGAATACTGTTTGCCATGTCGCCGTTGAACATTATGAAGGCGTGTTTGCCGAAATCGACCTCCCGGCACAGTTGGGTCATGTCATCGGCGCGTCCGTGGATGTCGTTCAGGATGATGAACGAGAGGTCGGTTCCCGTTGCCGGGAATGTCCGGAACCGGAACGGAGCGCGTTTGTAAACATTGCTGGCGACGGTCCTGCCGTAGAGGATGTTGTCTCCGTGTTTCCATTCGAGGACCTCCTGTGAGAAGATGCGGTAGCAGTATTTCGTTCCGGGACGCAGGCCTTTCAGCCGCACGGTGTGCAGGGTCTTGTTCGCCAGCTTGCGGCCTGCGACGGTCTCGTAATGGCGGGTGTGTTCGGCGGCGTAGAAACTGCGTCCGTCGTCCTCGGCCACCTCGACCCACGACAATGCGGGTTTGTCGGTAGTCCACAGGACGGTTACGCCGTCCGCGGTCATGTCGCACAGCCACGGGCCGTGGGTGATCTTGAAATCCTGGGCCGGCAGCGTCAGCGCCGCTGCCAGCCCGAGGAGTGTGAACAGTAGTTTTTTCATCGTCCGGGTGTTTTATTCCTGGGTCTCGGGGAGGTCCTCTTCGGTCTGGAACCGGATGTCGGCCACGACGGGGCGGTGGTCCGAGGCGTCGACGCCTCCGACCTGCTGGTCGCCGCGCGGAACCACGGTGCAGTTCTGCACGCCGAAGTGTTCGATCGGGGCATACAGGATGTAGTCGATCTTGCGGGTGGGGTTGTCCGAAGGGAAGGTGTACTGGTCGATCGTTCCGACGTTGGTCAGGAACGCGGTCATCGTGGCGATGACGTTCGAACTGGGAATGGCGTTGAGGTCGCCCGCGAGGATGAGGTCCCCGCCCAGTTCCGTGTCGCGGATACGGCGGATTTCATTGGCCTGCACTAGGCGGCTCGCATCGCCCGAAAGATGGTCGAGATGCGTCGAGGCGACGTAGAGGTCCTTGCCGTCGATTTCGACGCGGATGACGCACAGCGAACGGTCCTCGCCCGGCTGCGAAGCGGCGCAGGGGAGCCGGTAGCTGCGGGTTTCGAGGATCGGGTGTTTCGACAGCACGGCGTCGCCGTATTCGCCCCCGTCGCGGTCGATGGCCTTCGAGAAGTGCCACTCCATGCCGAGTTTGGCCGCCAGGTCGCGGGCCTGGTGTACGTCTTTTCCCGTGCGGTTGGTGAAGACATCCACTTCGTTGAGGGTCACGAAGTCGGGATTCTGCCGGCGGATTACCTCGGCCAGTGCGTCCAGGTCGGCCGCATCGGCGGGGCTCGTGGCGCGTGCGCCGTAGATGTTGTAGGTCATTATGCGGATGATCCTGCCTTTGGGCGGAATGACGGCTTTGTCTCCGTGCTCGTCGTTGTAATTGTCGTCGTTGGTGCATGAAACGGCAATCAGGAGCAGCGCCCACAGACATATAGTCTTTTTCATAGTCTCTCGTTTTGTTTTAAAATTTCGTTAGTCGGATCAGAAAGCCCATACTTCGGCGATGCAGGTCTGGTAGAGGTCGGCCTGCGTGGCGGTGACGAAGATGCGGAAATAGCGTCCCGTCGCCTTGTGGTCGAGGTATACCGTGTTCTCGATCCGGTTTTCGACGGTAAAGGTCCCTGCATGGGTCCAGTTCAGGTTATCGTCGCTCACGTCAATGTTGAAGATACGCGGGTTGCCGCTGCTCTTGGGAACGTCGGAGCCTTCCTTGTCGGCCCGTCCGCGGATCGTGAGTCCGTGCAGTTCCTTGGGGGCGCCCATGTCGACGGCGATCCAGTGCGGCGGGCCGGGTTTGGCGTTGCGCCACTGCGTGCCCCAATAGGTGTTGTTTTCGCCGTCGATGATCGAAACGGCTAATCCGCGGTTGGGGTAGGTCGATGTCGCCTCGGCCTCCTGCGTCGAGAAACCGGCGATCGACCAGCCGGTCCTGTCGTATCTCGGGAACGGGTTTTCGGTGTAGTAGCCGTTGATGCGCAGGTAAGCCGTCTGCAACGCTTCGTTGATGGTCAGGTCGGGCGTTACGCTCTCGATCCGGACAGGCATCAGGAAGACGCCCACGCCGTCGAACGCCTTGCTGTTGATGGCGATCCGGATGGGCGAGGAGATGTATTTCCCGTTGGGAATCACGGTTTCGAGGTTCTCGATCGTGTAGCTTCCGTCGAGCATCATCGGGTAGCTGCTCTGGTTCTTTTGATTGTAAGTCTCCACCAGTTCGGGTGCGACGCGGAATTTGACCGTCACGTCGCATCCCGGGTTGCGGATGCCGCTCAGGTTGGCGTAGACCATGAATGAGGTGTCGCGTTCGAGCGGGAACGAGAGGGTGTTCTTGGAGGTGTCGTCGGCGGCGTTGACCGTGTAGATACGCGTATAGTTCTCGGGATTGTCTACGTTCAGGTCATCCTGAATCGGGTTTTCGCAGGCTGCGAAGAGCGTTCCGCAGCAGAGGACAGCCAGGTATTTCGTAAGTTTCATAGTCGTTATTCGTTTTTTACGGTTACCATCCGGGATTTTGTACGATCTGCGGATCGCGGTTGATTTCGGACTGGGGAATGGGGAAAAGGTAGAACTCGGGCCGGAACACGCGGGTCTCGAACACGGTTTTCTCGTAGAACGCGTCGTCGGTGAAGCTGTTGCCCGCGTCGACGTTCATGCCGTAGAAGGGCCCTGAGTCGGTCTGGTCGGCGATCAGCCAGCGGCGGGTGTCGAAATAGCGCAGTTGCTCGAAGCAGAGTTCGATGCGGCGTTCGAGGCGAATCTGCTCGCGCATCTGGCCTTGGCTGAGGTCGCTTTGGACGGGACCCAGACCGCCGCGCTCGCGGATTTTGTTCAGGTAGGTCTCGATGTCCGCATTCCCGGGGTCGTATTCGTTGAGCGCTTCGACGTAGTTGAGCAGTATCTCGGCGTAGCGCATGATGACGAAGGGACGCTTGATGTAGTTGTCGTTCTTGGGATTGGACGAGGGCGAAACGTTTTTGATGGCGATGTAGCCCGAACGCGGAAAGTCCCACGTGCCTTTTTTACCCGATCCTCCGGTGTAGTAGAGCTGGATGCGGGTTTTCTGGTCGCCGATCCAGTAGGCGCCGTTGAAGCAGATGTTGACGTAGAAACGCGGTTCGCGGTTGACGAACATGTTGCGCGTGCCGGCGGGGGCGAATACCCAGCCCGACTTGTCGTCCTTGTAGTTCGCCGTTGAATAGCCGCTCTCCTTGTCTGGGGTAATGGCCGTGCCGTCTTTCATGCGGAAGGCATCGACCAGTTGCTGGGTCGCACCCATGCTTTCATAGCCGCTGAACTGCCGGGGCGAAGCCGAACGTTCCCAGTGCTTGAGGGAGTTGCTGATGCGGACCATCATCACCTCGCTGTTCCAGTTCTCCAGGAAGACGTTGCGGCACGACAGGTAAGGGTCGATCGTTCCGTCGGTGTGGTACTCCTTGTAGAGGTCGAAAATTCCCAGGTCGATGATATCTTTTGCAGCTTGGGCGGCCTTGTTCCACTTTTCGGGGTCTTTCCGGGTCGAAAAGAGGTGTTTTCCGTCCGTGTTGACCACATTGGCGTAGGCCGGGTTGCCGTTGAACTGGTCGCTGGCGGCCAGCAGCAGTACGCGGCTCTTGAGACCCATGCACATGGCCAGTGTCGCACGGCCGTAGTCCTTGTCGGCCTGCACGGTGAAGTGCAGCGGCAGGCGGTTGTTGTCGATCATGTCGTCCAGTTCGCCGACGATGTAATCCACGCACTCGTCGTAGGAACTGCGCGGCAGGTTCATCTTCACGTCGTCGCGGTCGAGGTCGCCCGGCAGTACTTCGTCGCCCAGCAGTACGCAGGGGCCGTACTGGCGCAGCAGGCAGTAGTAGAACCAGGCGCGCAGGAAGCGGGCTTCGTTCTTGTATTGTTCGACGACGATAGGGCCGCGCGTAGGATCGCTGAGCATCTCCTGGTTCGAGCCAATGTGCTGGATGAAATAGGTCGCCGAGCGGATGCCCCGGTAGTAGTGCGACCAGTACTCGTAGTAGTTCGACGATGCGCTCCAGTTGCCGAGGTTCATCTTGAAGGAGTTGTAATCCTCGCGGTCGTAGGTAACGTCCAGATCGTCCGAACACGGGTCCCAGGGCACGCCGTTGGTGCGGTGCGATTCGTCGCGGATGTAGCTGTAAACGGTGGCCAGGTATTTCTCGGAGTAGGAGGTGCGTTGGAATACCTGCTCGATGGTGATCCGGTCGTCGGGAACCTGGTCGAAGAAGTCGTCGTTACAGGCGGTCAGGATGCCGAGGGCGGCCAGTAAAGTGAGTATTGTTTTAAGTTTCATAGCTTGTCGGGGATTTTAGAAGTTGAAGTTGATACCCAGGCTGACGGAACCGATGTTGGGGTATTTTGCGCCGCGGCCGTCGCCCAGTTCCACGTCCCATAGTTTGAACTTGCTGAACGTAAGAAGGTTGACGCCCTGGATGAAAATGCGCGCATTGTTGATGTGGATGCGTTTCATCCAGCGGTCGGGGAGCGTATAGGAGAGTTCGATGTTTTTCAGACGCAGGTAGCTGGTATTCTTGAGCCACCACGTGCTGGCCTCGTAGTTCATGTTCATGTTGCCGATCGAGAGACGCGGATAGAAGACATCCTGGCGGGGATCGGCTTCGGTCCAACGGTCGGTGATGTTGCTCAGCAGGTTGCCGCGGCTTGATCCCTGTGCGAAAGGCAGTACGCCTTCGCCGCTGAGTATCGCATCGACGTGTGCGGCGCCCTGGAACATGGCCGACAGCGAGAGGCCCTTCCAGCCTACGGAGAATCCGAAGCCGTAGATGATCTCGGGAACGCTTCCCCAGCCGATGGGCACTTTGTCGTATTCGTCGATCTTGCCGTCGCCGTTGATGTCCTTGTAGCGGATGTCGCCCGGGCGCGTGTCGCCGACCTGTACGGGTGCTGCGGCGATCTCCTCCGGACTTTCGAAGAGTCCCAGTGCGATGAGCCCGAACCGTTGGTCGACCTTGTTGCCGATGGTTTTCTGCCAGGGATAAGCCACGGTGCTGTCGTCTTCGAGGACCTTGTTCCGGTTGAACGAGTAGTTGCCCATGATGCTCAGCGACCAGTCCCGCCACGAATTGGCATAGCTGACCGACAGTTCGATACCCTTGTTCTCGACCTTGCCGATGTTGCCGTAGGGGTTGTTGATCATGCCGAAATAGGACGGGATGCTCGTACGGCGCAGGTAGATGCCCTTGCGCGACTCCTTGAAGGCGTCGAATTGCAGGTTGAATTTGTTGTTCAGCAGGCGCATGTCCAGTCCGAGGTTGGTCTTGTCGGCGATCTCCCATGTCACGTCTACGGCGTATTCGTCGATGGCCGTAGTCCCGTAGGTTTGGTCCATGTTCTTGCCGAACTGGTAACTCGTGTCGTTGTTGTCCTTGACGGTGGCCAGGTAGGCGAAGCGGCGTCCGCTGATCTGGCTGTTGCCGACACGGCCCCATGTGCCGCGCAGTTTGAGGTACTGGACCACCTCCGTAGCTCCTTTGAAGAAGGGTTCGTTGCTGATTACCCAACCCAGTCCGACCGACGGGAAGAATCCGTAACGGTTTTTCGGGGCGAAGTTCTCCGAACCGTTGTATCCGAAGTTGAACTCCCCGAAATAGCGGTCGTCGAACGAGTAGGTGAAACGTCCTGCGAGGCCGCGGAAACGGTAGGGCAGCGCCTCTTCGACGTTCGAGGCTTTGGTGTTGATCTCGTCGCTCTGGTTGAAGAGCATCATGCCCGATACGGTGTGGCGGCCGAAGGTGTTGCGGTAGTTGATAGCGGCCTCCAGGTAGATGGCGCGGTTACCCTTTGCACTGAGGTTGTAGGCCAGGTTTTCGGTTCCCTGGCGGGTCTGTTCGTAGAGCAGGTTGCCGTTGGCGTCGCGCCCCGTGGCGTGGAAGGTGTTCGGAGTTTTGGTGAAACGGTTGCTCGTGTAGTTGTAGGTGTCGAACGAGAACATACCCGAAACCGAAAGCCCTTTGTAAAGCTGCTGCGTGACGCGCAGGTTCGAGTAGACCTGGCTGCGCCACTGGTTGGCGTAGCCCGTTGCTCCGAGCTGCGCCACGGGATTGAGGTTGCCGCCCGAAAAGGCGCCGAGTTTGCCGTCGGGATAGAGCGGTGCGATGTAGGTCGGCGGCGTGAAGTAGGCCGATTCGAAAATGCTTGCCTGCGAAGATGCCGGGTAGTTGGCGTTGGCCAGGTAGCCCTGGATGCCCAGTTTGATCTCGGTGGTGCGGAACGGATTGAGCGTGAGGTTCGAGGTGACGTTGTAACGGCGGTAAAACGTGTTCGAATTGTAATCGGCCAGTTTCGTGTCCTTGTACATGCCGTTTTCGTCGTAGTAGGCCAGGCCGATGTAGTAGACGGCTTTGTCCGAACCGCCCTGCACGTTGACGTTGGCCGAGCGGTTGTGGCTGAAGTCACGCAGAATCTGTTTCATCCAGTCTACGTCGGGATAGAGGTAAGGATCCTCTCCGCGGCGGGTCTTGTCGATGATGTCCTGGCTGTAAAGCCTGCCGCCGCCGCGGGTGAGCGAGGCTTCGTTCGACATCTCCATGTAGGTCGCACCGTCGGCGAAATCGGTGATCTTGGTCGGCTTGGTGAGGCCTTCGGTATAGCGTACGCTGAATTTGGGGCGTCCTTTCAGACCGTTTTTTGTGTTGATGATAATGACGCCGTTGGCGCCGCGAACGCCGTAAACGGCCGTTGCCGATGCATCCTTGAGGATCGAGAAACTCTCGATGTCTTCGGGGTCGACGTTGGCGAACGAACGGGGAACGCCGTCGACGAGCGTCAGCGGGGCGCTCATGCTGGCCGTCAGCGTCGAGATGCCGCGGATGTAGATATTCGCGTCGTCGAAGCCCGGTTCACTGGTCCGCTGCACCGAGACCAGGCCCGATACGCGGCCTGCGAGGCCCTGCGTGAGGTTGGCGACGGGGACTTTCAGTTCCTTGGTCGCTATGGTCTGCTGCGAACCGATGACGCTGATCTTTTTCTGTACGCCGTAACCCACTACCTCCACGGCGTCGAGGATGGCGTCGTTCTGCTGCATCACTACGTCGACGATTTCCTGCCCTGCGACCGAAACGTCCTGCGGTTTATAGCCCACATAGCTGAATTCCAGCACTTCGTCGGGATAAACGTCGAGCAGGTATTTACCGTTGATGTCGGTGGCCGTACCGATGCTCGGGCGGGCTTTGACGCGGATCGTGACGCCGATGAGCGGATCGTTGTTCTGGTCCTTGACGACACCCGTGATGCGCGCGATCTTCCGCGGTGCACCTGTGGCCGCAGCCGCGGAGCGCCCGATGACGATCTGCCTTCCCGAGAGTTCCCAGGTGTTGACGGTTCCGGCGAACAACTGTTTCAGCACTGCCGAAATGGGCTGGTTCGTGACTTTCAGGGTGACTTTGCGGTGGATGTCCAGGATGTTGTCGTAGTAGACGAAGATGTAGTCGCTCTGGCGTTCGATCTGTGTGAATACCTCCTTGATGGGGCGGTTCTGTACGTCGAGCGTGATGGTTTTCGCCGTCTCTGCCGTTTGTGCACCGACGGGCCGGATGAACCCGATTGTTGCCAGCAAAAACAGGAATGTTATCCGGAATAGGCGGAATAATCCCCCATTATCGGCCTCAGAAAGACCGATTTTACCATTTTTGTTGTACATTTGTAAAGATTTGAAGTTTAAAATAGGCTATTTTAGATTTTCAATCGCGCCGGATGTCGTTGTGGGACGACATCCGGTCTCTTTTTTGCGGGAGACGGGCTGTTACATAGGCAGGTCAGTTTGGGTGGTTAGCAGTCGGGTTATAGTCGATCCGGAAATTTCCGGATCCGTCGATTTGCAGGTTGATAGGGGCTGTGACGCTCAGGATCTTCAGTACTTCGGCGGGATCGTCCTTCAGTTCGAGTTTACCCGAGAGCGTCAGCGCCGCCGCTTCGGGCGTACACTCGATCCGGCAGTCGTAATAGCGGGAAAGGCGTTCGAGGATGTTCGACAACCGGTCGTTGTCGAAAGGCAGGTATCCGTAAATCCAACTGATGTAGCTTTCGGGTTCCACCTCGCGGACCTCCAGCGATTCCGAGGCGCCGAGGACGGCCTGCTGGCCGGGAACGATGCGGATTCCGCGGTCGGATCGTCCGGCGGGGGCCACGCTGACCGAGCCGGAGAGCAGGACGACCTCCTGCGTACGGTCGCGGCCGTAGGACGATACGTAGAATTTGGTTCCCAGAACGCAGACATCCATCTTACCCGTATGTACCGAGAAGGGCCGTTCGGCATCGTGCGCTACTTCCATGTAGATTTCGCCTTCGACGTATATTTCGCGTTTCTGCTTTTCGAATACGACGGGGTAGACCAGCCGCGACCCGGCGTTGATCCAGACGCGGGTTCCGTCGGCGAGCGTCAGCGTGGTCTGCTTGCCGTAGGGAACGACCAGTTGGTTGAACGTCGCAGCCTCCTTTTTGGGAATGGTTTTTTCGGCATTGTTGATCTGGATGGCGGTCGAATCGTAGCGGATCGTCGATTTTTTGGTTTCGAGCAGGAGGGTTTTCTGTTCGGAAAGCACCAGTTGCACCTCCTTCTGGGTAAATACGGGAACTTCGGCCTGCCGGATAAAGGCTTCGATGTCCGGGGCGGTCGACGGTTGCAGTCGGTAATAGCCGGTGACGGCCAGTACGACGCAGGCTGCCGCTGCGATACCGATGCTCAGGCGACGTAGTTGCGGCCGCAGCAGAGGCCGGGGTTTGGACGCTTCGGCGATCCGGGCCATGATGTTTTCGAGGGCTTGGCCGGTGTCGAACCGGGTTTCCGCAAGGCGGGCGTCTCCCCAGGCTTCGTAAGCCCGGAGAAAGGTGTGGCGGTTCGCCTCGGACGCTTCGAGCCACTCCTGCAGTTCCCGGCGTTCTGCATCGGTAAGGGGCGCACCGTCGAGTTGGCGGGCTATCAGTTCTTCAATGGTATGTTCGGGTGTCTTCATTCTATCTATATCACGAACGAAGGCCCTAAAACCCTACCCCTCCCCTCCGGATATTTTTTGCAAAAAAAGGATTATCCGGCAAAAAAAGCGGCAGGCCCCGTCGGCCTGCCGCTTTTTCAGATTTGTCCGGACTGTCGTTACTGCCCGGGCAACGGATCGTAGATGAGTTCGAAGTCGTCGACCCACATTTCGCTCTTGGTGCTGCCCGTGAAGTAATCGCCCCAGCGCGAAGCCGAGCAGACGATCATTAGGTGCGTGGGTTCGATGCTCTTGTCGGGGTAGACGATCGGAATGGTCACCTGGGTCCACTCGTCGACATTCGCAGCCATTACATACTCGCCGTAGCCCACCACGTCCTTGCCGTTGGGTTTGAAGAAAGTCGTGACGCTGCGCGTATCGACGCAGAGCGGTGAGTTCTGCGTTCCGCGCATTTCACCCTGGCTGTCTTTGCCGTACTCTTCGGGCGTCCAGGTTCCCAGCGCGATATAAACGATGCCGTTGTCGGGGTCGTCTTTTTTCAAATCGCTGCCGACGGGTATCTTGTCGATCCGGTCGATTTTGCCGCAGGTGTATTTCACCCAGACTTTCAGCGCCGTGGGCCGTTGTTTAAAGGGACGGCCGAAGGTCAGGATGCCGTTGGTTCCCTTCGTCGCGACGTAATCGCCTACGAAAAGGTTGCCCGCAGCGAATTTGCCCAATCCGACGATGTTGACGAATTTCGACTTGAGGTTGGCCCCGACGCCCGTGCCTCCCGGTCGCGGGAGACAGCTCTGGGTCAGCGTTTCGCCGCCGATCTTGGCGCCCGGATTACCCGTTCCCCAGTAGGCGTCGGCCTTGTCGGTATAGGGGTAGACAATGTCGTTGACGGTGCTCCACTCCTCGAAACTGCTGTTCGGGACCTGCACGACGGCCTGGGTCTCGAAGAACACTCCTTCGGGCGTCTCCTCGGTCTCGCAGTAAGCTTTTATTTCGTATTTCGTTTCGGCTTCGGCGGCGATGCTGGCCTCGAAATTACCGCCCGAAATGGTTGGCGTGACATCGATCCAGTCCGTATCTCCTTCCTTGCGGTAGCGGAAGCCCATGTCCGTGCCTTCGATGCCTTCGCCGTAGAGCCAGATGACGCGCGACCAGGCGTATGCCTTCAGTTCCACGACTTTGTCGGTGTGCAGCACGTAGAGCAGCCACCGCTCGCTCTGCCCGTGATAGCTGATGTCGACGAAACGCACCGATTCGAAGCTCGTGCCCGTAAGTTCGTCGAGCGAGGGCGAATAGGTGGTGATCTCCTCCGGGCCGAGTTTAAGCGCCGTGACGGCGACGTTGGTCAGGTCGGCAGTCTTGGCTACGTAGGCCGTGGCGACGCGGTTTTTGGTGTCGAAGACCGTCGAGCCGATCTGCCCCGAGACCTTGAATTCCCGGGCAATGGGCTGCTCGGCACGGATTGTCCAGGCGTAGTCCTGGTAGATCGACAGCGTGGTGTAGATCGGACTGCGCATATCGAAAGTTCCGACGAGCGGTTCCGACGAGCGGATCTGGCCGATGAGTGCCTCCTTGTCGAGCTGGACGCTGTGCACCGTCACGTCGTAGGTCACCTTCTGGATATTGACTTCGCGGATGTCGGTCTGCTCGTCGAGTGTCAGGGTGATCGTCCGGTTTGCAAGGTCGATCTCCGAAAGGCTGAATCCCTCGCCCTCGATGCCCGTAATCGAGATTTCGACGATGGGATAGGGGATGTCGTTGCGGATGCACGATGCCGAAAGGAGCGTTGCGGCTGCAAAGAGTGCTGTTTTCAGGTATCTGATCATAAATTACTTCTTTTTCTTGTCCCACATGTGTATCGTCATGCCGATGTTGATGGCCGCGATGTTGAGCTTGAACTTCATGTTCGAGGCTTTACGCGAACCGATCTTGTTTCCGGCTTCGTCCTTCTGTGTGACCGAGGTATACTGGATGCCGCCCAGTCCGAACGAAAGCGTGGCGCAGACGTTGGGGAAAATATAGACGGCAGCTCCCGGATTAAACGCGAGTTTTACTTGCGTATTGTCACTGAGGGTCGTTTTCATCTCGTCGCTCGAACTGTTCGGCTGGTAGGAGAACTTCGACGTACCGGTGGACAGCGAGAGCTCGAATTCGGCGAACAGGCCGAAACGACCCTTGGGATCGAGTCCCGCATAGGAGCGGTGGAAGATGCCGAACGAGTAGTTGTCGCTGTTGAAATCGATCTTCGGAAGATCGCCCGAGGTGTCGTTGCTCTCGCCGAAATCGTAGCTGGCGTTGTTGAGTTTGCCGCCCATGTGGTTGTAACCGAAACGGACGCCGAGGCAGTTGTTGTCGCGGTAGAAATAGCCGATGAAGGGTTTGACGGTGGCCATCGTACCGCTGGCGTCGATGCCGTCGATGATCAGCATGATGTCCGTGTCGTCGCTCGACATCGTACCATAGGAGGCTGTCAGGCCCATCATCACCTCGCCTTTATACGCGAACTTGAGCTTGTTGATCTCGCGGTCGATGCGTTGGCGGGTGGGCAAGAACTGCTTTTTGGTGCGGATCGGCGAATCGGCGTCCGCGGCTTTGAGGGCGAGCAGCTGCTCCTTGCCCGGGGAGGATTCCCCGCTGGCTGGAAGAGTCGCTTCCGACGTTGAAACTTCGGGTGCGGGGGCCGCTGCGGTCTCGGTTTCGGCTGCGGGCCCGGCAGGTTCTGCTGCGGCAGGAACCGGAGCCGTGGTTTCGGCTTCGATGGTGGTTTCAGCCTGTGGGGCGGCTGCAATTACAGCGGGGGCTGCCGGCTGTGGACCTGCGGGTTTGCGTGAGGGGCGGCGGGAAGGCGTTGCCGCAGCTTTGGGCGCATCGGGTTGCTCCGGTTCGGCCCGGACCTCGGATTTCGCCGCCGAGGGGGCAGGGGTCTCCGTAACGGCGGCCTCGGTTGCCGGCTGCGCTTTGGGAGCCTCCGTTTGCGGAGGCAGCGCATTGCCGCACGAGAAAGTCAGGATCAGCAGGAAATAAAGTATGCTTCGTGTCATAGTATGCCGTTTTTAGAGATAGAAGGCCATGCCGAGGCCTATCGAGAAGATATTGACCTTGAAGTTCATCATGCTCGAGTTGCGCTTGCCCACAGTGACCTGGTTGTGAACCTGCTTGGTGTGGTTGTAGGTGATACCCATCACACCCACGTTCACTTCGACGGCCATGTTGTTGGTAGCGAAAGCCACGATGCCCGGCGAAATACCCAGCGAAAGGGTATAGCCGGTTTCGTAAGTTCCTTTTACGGGCGAGTCGTTGGCAAAACGTGCCTGCGTGCCTCCGGCCGAAAGCTGCATCTCGTTGAATAGCGCGAAGCGCTTGTTGCGCCCCAGCGGAATGTACTGCCGCCAGATCGCTGCAGCCGAATAGGTCTGCCTGAGCGAGTAGTAATCCTTGGCCACGATGTTCGTTCCCGACTCTTCGTCGCCGAAGTGCAGTTCGGCGGCGTCCAGTTTGAGCAGCGTGCGCGAATAGATGAAGCGTCCTCCGAGGGCCATGTTGTCGCGGAAAGCGTAGGCGATCATCGGACTGACGCGGAAAGTGTAGCCCTTCGAATTGATGCCTTCGATGATGAGGAACTGATAACCTTTGTTGGTATGGGTCGAGTAGGAGGCCGTACCGCCGAAAATCCACTGACCTTTCGGTACGAACAGGTTGTGCGTATCGGTAAGTCCGCGCTCACGGCGCATTTCGTTGATCGTTTTCGGGCGTTCGTCGGTGGTCGCCGTTGTTCCGGCGACCGTTGTTTCCTGTGCGCGCAGCGCCTGCGCCGTGCCCGTGAGGCACAGCGCGAGGGCGAGCGTGCGGATGAATAGCTTGCGCATCTGCTTGCGTTTAGTGATTAGTATACCCATTCGAAATCATCGACGTAAAGCCGGTTATTGCGGCATCCGTTCATGTAGTCGCCGTAGGCGTTTGCCGAACAGGAGATTACGATCTTGTACTCTTTCGACGGCTTGGTGGTCTTGTCGTAGTAGTAGATCGGCAGGTCGATCGTGACCATGTCGTCGCCGTCGGTCGACTGCTCGACCCAGAGCGAACCGTAGCCGATGATCGCGCCTTCTTCGAGGCTCGAAACAGTTTCGGGATCCCACATGCCCGACGGAGTGGCCAGACCCGACGATACGCCGTGGGGCGCATCCCAGTCGACGATGGCCACGAAGACGCGCGCTTTGTCCATTTCATTCTTGGCAATGGGGTCTTTGCCGTCGATCTGGTACTTGGTGCAGTCCACCTTGCCGATCGTCGCATGGTATTTCAAACGCATGGCCGTCGGACGGGCCTCCCAGTTGTAATCTTTGCCGAAACCTACCGTGCCCTGGGTCGAAGGTTTGACGAACGTTCCCGAGAAGAGGTTTCCGGCAGCCAGCATCGTCGCGTACTGCGATGCCAGCAGGGCGCATTTCGAGCCGCTTTTTACCTGCTGGGTGCATAGTTTGGTCAGGGCGTCGCCGATAATGGTGCTCATGTAGTCGTTGTTGCCGCTGCCCCAGAATGCGGTTTCCTGGTTGTTGATCGTGAAGCATGAAAGAGAGGAGTTCTCCATGTTTCCGTCCGGAATCGTCTGGTTCGTGGCCGGGATAAAGGTCGTGACGGAGGCCGTGCCGTTGAGCACTGCGCGGGATTCGTAGGTATTGCCCGCGAAAACGCCCGTATTGGCTTTCGGCGTGTGAATCGTCAGTCCGGCGGCGTTGACCGATTCGTCCCAGTCGGCGGTAAACGTGGCCGTATAGATGCCGTTGCCGGCGCTTACGCCCTCGGCGTCGGCCCACTGGCTGCCGTCTTTCCGGATGCGCAGCCCGAAGGTTGCCGCCGTGATGTCCGGATCGAGGATCAGTGCGCGCAGCGTGATGCAGTTCGTCCAGAGGTCGTAATCGGCCTTTTCAGTCGGCAGGATGCCTTGCAGGCGATATTCCGAGATGGCCGAGGCTTCGGAGTTGGCGGCGTCGGCGACACGGATGGTTACCGGCTGATTGCCGCCCGGGCGTCCGGCGAAGAAGGCGTCGGAAAGCGTGACCGTCAGGCTGAGGTCGTTCTCCTTGACGACATCGATACCTTCGGTCGTGCCGTTGAGCGCGTCGTAGGTATTGTTGCCGATGCTGATTTCGACATCGCGGACTGCCGCCATCGTCGTTATCATATAACGTTTCGGGGCGGTCTTTCCGGGGATGAAATCCTGGGGTTGGCTCATGTCGAATCCGTCGCTTTCGATGGACGGTTCGGGGCTGAACGGGAACGTGTCGTCGTGATCGTCGGTCGAGGTGTCTACCTTGACGACGAAACATTCGATGAAGCCCGGCAGGTCCTTCGAGAATTTGAACGAGACGCTGTATTTGCCGCCGGCCTGCACACCCTCGAATTTGCTCGTTTTGGTGATTACGCCGCGTTCGGGGTGGGTTCCTTCGAAATACGTCGTGAGCGTCGTTACGCCTTCGGGCATGGTGAAGTAGCCCGTGCCGTCGGCCAGGTATTTCAGCGCCGGGACACTTCCTGCCTCGGCTTTTTCTGCGTCGAACGCCTCGGCGGCGACTACCCATGCGTGGAAATTCTCACCGAAAGCGGTCGGAACCGTAGCGTCGAATTTTACTTCGGCGACGACGTTCTGCCGTTTGCATTCGACTTCGGCGACGGTCGTCTGTCCGGCCGCCACCGTAAAGTTCTTGTCTCCTTTGTAGAAGCGCTTGGTGAACGACGCCGGGACTGTTTCTCCGGCCTCGACTTCCACCCGGTATTCGCCTGCGGTGAGTTCCAGCCGTGTGGGAAGCGTCGCTTCGGTATACTGGCGGAGCAGTTCGTCGCTGCCGCGGTAGATGCGTACGAGAAGGTGTTGCAGCGGGTCGTATTCCCCGTCGGTTTCGGCACGCGTGGCCGAAACCCGCATTTCGAGTGCTCCCGTGTCGCCTGCGTCGGTGCTTCCGGCCCCCTCGTTCGAGCAGGCGGCGGTCAGCGCGGTGCACAACAGCAACAGCATATATGACAGTTGTTTTTTCATGATTCGTCAACCTTATTTTAGGGCTAGGGAACGTAAAGCATCAGGGTCTTTTCCGTCGTCTGCCCTGCATTGTCCGTAATCGTAAGTACAAAGTCGTTGTTACACTCGTTGGCAACCATGAACAGCAGCGATACGAACGGTGTGATGGAGATCGTGGGAAGCACGGTCTTGTCCTTTACCTCTTCGTTGACGGGGAATCCGAACTGCTTGAGAGCGTTGGCGACCTCTTCGGGCGAATTATGGCCTGCGCCGGGAACGTCGCATAGGTCGAATTCGGCGGGGATACCAACGCTGAGCAGCTCTTCGGGCGTCAGTTTCTCGGAGACGATCTTGACTACGAGCGATTTGATGCCGGCTTCGGCTGCGATGTTGATGTCGATGGGGGTATCCTCGCTTATCGTGTATCGCTTATCGATGTCATATCCCTCCCAAACGACTGTCGGGGCGTTGTTTTCATGCTCCGGATCGACGATAAGTGTCAGCGATGCCGAGGAGGTAAGGCCCTTGGCGTCGGTCATCGCGAAGGCGAAGGTATGCGTACCCTCGAAACCGGGGTAGAGTTGTTTCATAGCGCCTGCGATGTCGAAACTCTTCGCCTTCGCGCCTTTCAGGTCGTCGCCCAGCGGGAATCCGAGGCCCGAGAGAAGCGTATAGGCGGGATCCGACGAGCCGATCGCGCAGAGGTCGAATGCGGGGCCTCCGATGGAGGCTACCATCCCGGTCAACTGGGCGTTGTCCGAGGAGATCGTCAGCACGAACGATTCGATGCCGTTGGACGAGGTGAGGTCGAACGCGAACGGCTGGGTATAGTTGCCTTCGGCGTCGAACATCGAAGCCATGAGCCGGAAGGGTTTCGTGAGGTCGTATCCGGGGCATTCGAGGGTCGGGGCGATGGGGAAGGCGGGTTCTTCGTCGTTGTCGGGGTCGCCGACCGGGATTTCGTCGTCCGCTACGAAGCCGTCGACCGTGATATCCAGCTTGATGTCGCCCTTGTCCGAGTAGGTGATCACGATCGAAAGTTTGCGCCATTGCCCGGCTTTGACATCGGAGATCGTCTTGTTGATGCGCACGGGGGTGTCGGGATCATCGGCGAAAGCGCCTTCGAGGTGCAGTTTGAGCGTGTTGCTCTCGGCCTGCGGCAGGAAATAGGCCGCGCGGGTCTCGGACTTTTCGAAGGTCATCGCCGTCTCGCCCAGCGTGACGGTCGACTTGGTGGCGTCGGTGAGTTTGTCGGCGAGGTCTTTCGAGCACATCAGCGTTACCTTGATGTTGTTCAGCGTGCAGACGATCTCGTCGATGGGGGTGGTTTTGTTCTTTTCGATCGCAAATTCCTGCGAACCGAAATAAACGGGGTGCTCCCAGGCGGCGGCCTGCATCGAGGCGGCCTTTTCCGAACGGACCTCCATCGTGTAGCTGCCCACGGCCAGTTCCAGGCGGCCCGTCTCGTTGATCGAGGCCATCAGGTCGCCGTATTTCTCCTTAAGCACCGACTTCTTGGATGCGTCGAGGATCTCGACGATATAGGCGTCGACATCGGGCTGCGCTTCGTCCGCACGTGTCTGGGGCTTCGCTGTTTCGTCCGACGTGTCGCCGGGCTTGGTCTCGGTATCTGAGTCGATCACCACGCGCATACTCATGTCGGCCAGTGCCAGGTAGCCTTTCGCGTTCGGGTCCGGGGGTGTCGTTCCCGGGTCGTTTTTCTTGTAGGCGGGATCTTCGTTCACACAGCCTGTCGCGAGCAGCGCCGTCGCTGCGAATGCGGTCAGAATCTTGGAAAAAGTTTTCATATCTCGGTATTTTTATTTGCGTTATTCGATGGCCCCCTCGTTCAGTTCGAGGTCGAGCTCCTGCGTTTCGGTGTATCCTTCGCCCAGGGTGATGGTCAGCGTCGCACTGCCGGCTTTCTTGGCGTCGAGGGTGAAGATGTGGCGCGTGGCTGGGCGGGTCGCTTCGAGCGGTTCGGGCGTGAAGGTGTAGAGCGGGCCGTCCGACGTGCCGTCCTGGCTCTGGCCCCGGGCCGTACCTTTCACGGTGAGCGTCGTCCCGGCCTTCACCCAGACGGACTCCTCCTCTTCCCCGTCGCAGGGGCGGAACGTGAATTCGCCGCCCGATCCGGTCGTCAGGGTGAACTCGGCGTTGTTGTAGTACTTTTTGAAAGCCTCGGTGGCGCGCACCAAAGCCTGTGAATTGCAGACCTTAGCCGTGATCTTTGCGTCGCAGACGCGGCGGGGCTGGACTACAACGTCGACCGAACCTGCGTAATAGGCCTTGTCCAGACCTTCGGCTTCGGGATCGCCGTGGGTGATCGCAACCGTGTAGCCGCCTTCGACGAACGTGTAGGCCGTCTCTTCGGCGTTGTAGGCCGCAACCGTTGCCCACGAGCGGTCGAAATCGGCCCCCGTGATGCGCAGGGCGAAGTCCTCTCCGGCGGGTGTTGCCGCTGCACGGGTCATCTCCTGGGCAGAGGCCGTCGACGAATCGATCGTGAGGTCGGCCTCGCAGGCGATGCGGATCGTACCGCCGTCGCCCCGGGGCGTCGTGTCTTTCTCTTGGGAGCATCCTCCGGCTGCGATGGCCGCCGATGCAAGGATATAAAGCAGTTTTTTCATGGCGGTTATTCGTTGACGATGGATACTTTTACGTTGTCAATGTAGACGTAATAGAAATAGGATCCAGAGAAACCGCCATCGCTACCATAGGCCACCCACGCGATGCGTGATGCATTCGTGCAGGTTGCGGTGAAGGGCGTGACGGACTGGTCTACCTTATCGTAAGAGCCGTTCGTATTGGTCGTTATGTTACCGACCTGGTTTTCGACGCTGGCATTGGCGCCGTTGACGAGTCCCGCTGTTGTGGACGTTCCGTATTTGAGTTTCGGTGCGCCCTTGTTGGTCGAACCGCTGTAATCGAAGCTTATCTTGACGGAAACGCTCTTACCTTCCTTGAGGCCCGAAAAGGGTGCGGAATCCATACGGGCTTCGTAATCGGCAAATACGAAGAGTCCGCCCTCGCGGTGTCCTACGATTCGTACACTTTTGCCTGCCGAACCACCTACACGCGCTGCTGACCAGCCCGAAAGTCCCGGGATCCAAATGGCTGCTGGGTCGTTGACTCCTTTGGTCCCCTCATTGTCGGAGAATGTGGTTATATTGCTGAAATCCTCCGCCAGCAGATAGGGTACGGCGAAAGCGGGTGTCTCGTTGGCCTCCTCGGGTTTGATCGTGCCGATCTGTAATGTTCCCGATACGACGGCGCTTTCGGATTCGTAGGCTACCTCGACGGTCTGTCCCGAAAGGTTGTCGGTCCACGACGGTTTGAGGACCATCGTGTAACTGCCGTCGGCGTCCGGCGTAAATTCGCGGACATTCGAACCGTTGTCGAACAGCGAACCTTCGGGAGCCGTGAGGGTGATTTTTTTAACTTCTTCGCCCAGCGTCGCCGTACCTTTGTCCGCAGGCAGCGAGAACGTGAGGCGCGTATAAAGGAGGCCGATGGCGGGAATGTTGTAGGCGATCGGGGTGGTGTGGCCCGCAGCGAAGTTCTTGCCTGCGATGTCGCGCGGTTCGGATTCCCCGACCTCGCAGATGGCGGTGACGGTTACTGATTGATCGGCGGAGAGTTCGGTCGGCGCGATGACGGCGAAGACCACGTCGCCCGCATCCTTGGGCTCGTCGAAACGCAGCGTCAGCGTGCTGCTGCCGCTGGTAAGGGTCGGTGCGGCATCGGGTTTGGCCGCGTCTACGGTCATGCGTCCAGTGACGGGCTGCGGGAAGGCCAGGGTGATTTCCGAGACTTTTTCACCGAGGTCGTTTTTCGGGATGCGGATTTTCAGCACATGGACCTTATGGCGGAACTGGAATTGCACCGTATTGCCGGTGTCGTCCTTTTCCAGGGCCGGGGCTGTGACCGGTTCGGCGACCATCACATCCCAGTCGCCGTTGAACGCACCGTTCTGCACGGCGGGGATCAGGTAGGTAGCCTCCGTGCCGTTGCTTTCGGCCGGAGCGGGCGATACGGCATAATACGTATAAGTGTCCTCGGGCATCGGTGCGATGTTGCCCGTGAACCTGGCCGTGTTGTAGGCGGCGTTATAGTGGTAGAGTTTGAAAACCTGCTTGTCGAGTGTAGTCTCCGACCGGGAGTTGACAGCCCAGAGGGCGATCTGGTCGTCCGACGACCATTTGACCGATACGCCGTCTTCGCCGAGCTCGGTGCGGGTTTTGTCTTCGGATTCGATGTCGATCTTCGGGCCGGAGCCTACCGATACGCTGATGGTTCCGGTCGCGGGCCGGGGGTCTGCATCCGAAAAATCGGAGCATGACGCGAAGGCCAGAGGCAGCGCGAGCAGAATTGTCCGGAAATTTATTCGCATAGAGTAGAGTCTTTTATCTGAATGTGTGCAAAAATAGGTACGCATTCCGGTTCCCGGAAATAAATTCAACGAACGCCATGATTTTCATCATGAACAGGTCTCTTTTTATCTTCTCGCATACCCTGTTTCGGCGTGCGGAAACGACAAACCTCCCTGCCGGAGACAGGGAGGTTTGCAGGATTGTCCGGAGCTTTGCTCCGGGCGGTTATCGGGCAGTTAGTATATCCACTCGATATCCTTGACATATAAATCGTTCTCTGTGCCGTTCAGGTAATCGCCATAGCGGCTGGTTGCACAAGAGATGATGATGGTATAGTTTCCGTCCGGAGCGGCAGCGTCCTTGTCGTAGTAATTGAGCGGAATGTTCAGCAGCGTGTCGGAGTTGGCATTCGCGTCGGGGTAAGCCACGCCGTAGGCGATCAGACCGCTTTTTTCCGCTTCGCTCAATCCATACAGGGATTCGGGATTCCATACACCCGTCGGGGCCGCTTTGTTCCCGGAGGCTACATTGTGCCGGGCACTCCAGTTGATAATACATACGATAATGCTTGCCTGGTCCTGCCCCGAGGTAATCGAGGAATGGTAGGAATCCTCCCACTTTTTGTAGAATCCGCTTCCCGTAACATCGAATGCCGCTTTATAGGTCAGTTTCAGTCCTGTCGGACGGGAGGTGTAGGTGTATTTCTGCCCGAATTCGACCGTGCCGGTCTGTTGACGCCATGCGAATTGGAACCTGCCCGTAAACAGGTTGCCCGGGGCCAGAATTCCGATCAGCGAATTCTTCCGTCCCTGCATGTAGGCATACGGAGAGGAGAAGGTGCAGAGAGAGGGGGCGAACGTATTGTTACCGCTGCCCCAGAAGGTGGCTTTCGAACTGTCTTTGGTGAAACAGGTGCTGCCCGATGTGAAACTCTCGATCACGTCGCCGTCGTATTTTTCAGGCTTGAACGTTCCTGTTTCCTCCAGGGTGTCGTCGACGAAAAGTTCGTATTCGTAGGTCTTCTGTGCGAAGACTCCGGCGTTGGAATTCGGAATGTATATCGTATGTCCGCTGTCGTTCGTGCCCTGGCTCCAGACGTTGTCCGCCGTAATAGCGGCTTCCCATTTTCCGTTGGCAGCGTCGACGGCCATAGCGGTCAATTCATGCCAGTCGGATGTGCCTTTTGCCTTGTAATTCAGCGAGACCGACTGTGCCGCCGGATCGATGGCATGGATCGACAGCGTCGCCGTATTGGCCCACAGGTCGCTTGCCGAACACTCCACTTTGCTGCACCTGAAAACCAGGGATTGGGTTGCCGTATTGCCCGCCAGGTCGACGACCGTGACGTTGAAGGCGTGATCGCCGTAGATCAGGTCGCCCAGTCCGTCCTTCAGCAGGGGAATCATGGGGACGAGCCGGGTAATGTCGAACAGCGTGGATTTTTTGTACTGGATCTGGGTCGTGCAATGCAGCCCCAGGTTGTAATAATTGATGCCGATGGGCAGTTGGGTTTCGTTGAACAGGTCGAGGCGCCCGATCTCCATGGCGTTCAAGGCCGGGGAGACTACGTCCACGTACAACTCCGCAATCCCCGCCGGGGCGTTGATCGTGATTACCGCGGGGTAATCGAGTTCCATGTCGCCGTTTTCGTCGAGGATTTCGTGCGGGATGTCCATATCCTGCCCGGGCCAGTCGAAGGAGGGCTTTTCGATCTCCGTGAAAGTAGGGACAGTGGTTCGTTTCAGGCGATAGAGCTCGCCGGCCGCGAATTCGGGCAGGCCGGAGAGGTCGATGCTCCCGATTTGGTCATTTGCCGTGATGATGTCCAGTTTCAGACTTTCGTATTGGCCTTCCGGCAGGTTGAAATAGGCGTGCAGGTTGTTCAGCGCCGGGGCCGTACCTTCGTCGAAAGTCATGGCAATCACGTTCGACGTTACCGGAATTTCGTCCTGGGTACTCATATCGAGACTGCCTGTGCCGTCGGTCGAACTGTTGAACCGGGCCGAGGCGATGGGGTGGTTCTCATCGGCCGTCAGCAGCAGCGCTTTTACCTGGTCGCTTCCTCCGGAGATTTCGAATTTCAGGATCGAGGTCAGTCGCTTGAGGGTGAAATTCAACTCTTCGGTCGCCGGGTCGACGGTCCGGGTCGCCGTGGTGACCAGCGGATCGTACCGGTGGTTGAAGTTATTGCCGTTCTGTGTGCGCAGGTTCCCGAAGGGAATCTTGAAGTCACTGCCCGAGTAGGAACTTTCGATGTGGGGCGAGAAGGCATGGAAGTTTTGGGACCCGGGTGTGATTTCGGTTGAGAATTTTTTGGTTGCACTGCTGTAAGTCGCCTTGGCGGGTGTATTTCCATAGAGCAGGGTCATCTCATTCCCGTCGTCCCAGCGGGAGACGAACGTTCCGTCGCCGATGTGGATGCTGGTGCGTGTTTCGGCTGCGGGGGCCGAACTGTTGCCGGTATCCGGGTTCTCGGCGGTAAATTCGATGCGGATTCTGTCGCCCGTTTCGGGGCTGTCGGGATTCTGTTCCTCGATACCGTCGGAACAGGCGGCCACCGCTGTCATGACTGCGATAACCGGCAACGTGCGGAAGATTTTTTTCATGGTTCCGCCGTTTAATAGTTGTAGGAGTCGTCGTAGGACGAGAGTTCCGTTACTCCTCCTCCTCCGTTTTCGGGATCGCCGCTTCCGGCAAATCCTTTTTCTACCCGTACGTCGATTTGTTCAATCAGGGGTGCGACATACCGCAGGCCCCCTCCCTCTCGGTTGGTGGTTACTTTCTTCATAGTCAAAATCTGTTAATTGTGTCGAAAGCAAATGTAGGGAGGTGATGGGTCAGATGAAAATAAATTCAACGAACAGGCCGATCTTTTCAACGAACAGACCGATTTAAAAAACAACGGCAGGGCTGAAATGCTGCAATAAAGAGCGTATTTGTGTATGCGAATAGCGGAAAAAGGCCGCCTGAATTCTCAGGCGGCCTTTTTTAGGTCAGATCGGCTGCTATTTTACGTACTTGTCGAGCCAACCGAAGAATTCGCGGTTCCAGACCAGCGCATTCTGGGGTTTGAAGACCTGGTGCGCCTCGTTTTCAAACGCTACGAGCCGCGCCGGGATGTCCAGTACGCGGGCGGCCGTGAAGGCTTCGAGCGACTGGGTGTAGGGGATGCGGAAGTCCTTTTCGCCGGTGAAGATCAGGATCGGCGTATCCCACTTCGAGACGAACTTATGCGGCGAGTTGGCATAGGAACGTTGTGCCGTGGCGTTTTTCGTGTCCCAGTAGGGGCCTCCGTAGTCGTTGTTGACGAAGAACAATTCCTCGGTTTCACCGTACATCGAGTCGAAATCGAAGATACCGCAGTGGGCGATGAAAGCCTTGAAGCGCTTCTCGTGGCATCCGGCGAGGAAGTAGACCGAGTAGCCGCCGTAGGAAGCGCCCACGCAGCCCATGCGGGTTTCGTCGGCCCAGGGCTCTTTGGCTACGTCGTCGATGGCCGCGAGGTAGTCGCGGATGTTCTGGCCCGAGTAGTCGCCCGAAATCTGGTCGAGCCACTCCTGTCCGAACGAGGGCAGGCCGCGGCGGTTCGGTGCAACGACGATATATCCTTGTGCGGCCATCAGCTGGAAATTCCAGCGGTAGCTCCAGAATTGCGATACGACGCTCTGCGGACCGCCCTGGCAGTAGAGCAGGGTGGGGTATTTCTTCGCAGGGTCGAAGTCGGGAGGAAGAATCACCCACGTCAGCATTTGTTTGCCGTCGGTGGTCGTCACCCAGCGTTTCTGCACCTCGCCCATTTTGATGTGGTCGTAGACGGGTTTGTTGATGGCTGAAATCTGCGTCAGTGTGCCGTCGGCGGGATTCACGTCGAAAAATTCCGTAGCCATCGAGATCGTGCACAACTCGGCGGCGATCTTCTCCCCGGCCATCGTGAAGGCGTTGATGTCGTGGTCGCCCTTGGTGAGGACCTCCACTTCGCCGACCGACGGTGCGACGCGGCAGATCTGATGCGTAGCCTCGATCGGGGCGATGAAATAGAGGCGGTCGTTGCCGCTCCACACGACGTTCATGGCGTTGTAGTCGAAGTCGGCGGTTAGATCCTGCATATCGGCAGTCGCGCAGTCGTAGACGAACAGGCGGGCTTTGTCCGACTCGTTGCCTGCACGGCGCTGCGAGAGGAAGGCGATCTTGCGATCGTCGGGCGACCAGACGGGGTATTTATCGTAGCCGGCCATTTCGGCCAGGTCGAGGCAGGCCTCTCCTTCCGCAGCGGAATTGCCGGTCAGGGGTTTACAGATGTTTTTGGTTTCGCCCGTCGCCAGGTCGTAGACGAAGATGTCCGAGTCGGTCGATACGGCGTAGGCGGTTCCCGTCAGCGGCTTGCAGGTGTAGGCCAGCTTGTCGCCGGCATTGCTCCATGCGATCTCGGCCATGTCGAAATAGGGGGCCAGCGGAGCGTCCCATGCAGCTTCGGCGCCGATGATGTCCACGCCGGGCTTTATCCCTTCGGGACCGAAATCCCCGACGAAGATGTGCATGTATTCGCCCTCGTCCCAATAGTCCCAGTGGCGGGCCATCAGGTCGTCGTAGATACGGGCTTTCGATTTGTCCATGTCCTTGTAAACGTCCGACGACCGGCGGTCGGCGACCTGTATGCGCTGCACGTACCACGCTTTGTCGCCTTTGGGGCTGACGCCGAAGCCTTCGATGTCCTTATCCAGGTCGGAGAGCTGTTTGGCATTCGCGCCTGCGGCGGTCATCTCCCAGACCTGCATCGAGCCGGAGCGGTCCGAGAGGAAGTAAATCCGGCTGCCGTCGGCGCTCCATTTCGGGGAGACGTTGTTCGACGTGTTGTCCGTCAGGCGCGTTACGGCCTTCGAGGCCAGGTCCTCGACCCAGATCGTGGTCACGCCGCGGTTTTCGGCCATGTTGTAGTCGGTCTGCTGGTAGAGAAGCGTCGTGCCGTCGGGCGAGATCGACGAGCCGCCCGCGCGGCTCATCTTCCACATCACCTCGGGGGTGAGACGCCCGGCGGCGATCTCTTCGGCCGTCAGCGCATTGTCGATCTTCAGGGGTTCGGAGCGTTTGTTGCATCCGCCCAGTCCCACAGCTGCAATAGCCATCATCAGGAGAATTTTTTTCATTTTTTGAGGTTTCTTATGTATATTTGGTGTCGTTACGACACTTTTATTTGTCGGGAGATTTTGCAAACCGCACACAAATTGGGTTTGCGCCCATCTGCCTTTTTTTGTATCTTTGCCATCAAATCTTTCGAACATGAACCGTACCGTCTTTTTTGCCGATAAGGCCGTGATGTTCACTGCCGAAGCCCCCGGCGGGGCCTGGTACGTCGTTGTGACGGCGGCCGGCGGCGGCATATCACGCGCCAAGATACTGAATTTTCTCGAATCGAACAACTCCGTAGCCGTCGTTACGGACGATCCCGACGCGGCTTTTGCGGCCTTTGCCGGGGAGTTTGCGGCGGTGGAGGCTGCGGGCGGCGTGGTGGTGAACGACTGCGGCGAATGGCTGATGATCCACCGCAACGGGCGCTGGGACCTGCCGAAAGGCCATCTGGAGTGCGGCGAACGCATCGAGGAGTGCGCTGCTCGTGAAGTCGAGGAGGAGACGGGCGTAGCGGCCGAAGTCGTGCGTCCGCTGTGCGAAACGCTGCACGCCTATTATTTCCCGAAAACCGGGCGCTGGGAGTTGAAGCGGACCCATTGGTACGAACTGCATACGCCGGGGTGTGCCGGACTGACGCCCCAGACCGAGGAAGGGATCGACGCCGTGGCCTGGTGTACGCCGGAGGAGGCTGCAAAACGGGCGGCCGACTGCTACCCGACGGTGCGGAAAGTGCTGGATAAGCTCCGGGCGGCGGAATAGATACCCCTTTTTTTAAATAGGCCGGCGATGCGGTAATACCGCATCGCCGGCTGTCGTTTTTTGAAACGCTTTGTTTGCTGTTTCGGCCTTTTAGGCGAACAGGTCGTTGAGCGATTCGCTCATGCTCGGATGCGTGTAGACGGAGTTGCTCAACTCGTGTGCCGTGACGCCTTGTTTCATGGCCAGCGCTACGGTATTGATGACTTCGCTCGATTCGGCCCCGAAAAGCGTGCAGCCCAGGATCAGGTCGTTGTCGGCGTCGATCACCGCTTTGAGGACCCCTTCGGCCGAGCCCAGGATGCGGGCCCGGGGGAATGCGGCGACGGCGATTTTCCGGACCCGGATATTGCGGCCTGCCTTGCGGGCCTCCTCTTCGTGCATGCCGACGTGCGAGAGCGGCGGTTCGATGAAGACCGAATAGGGGATCGGGCCGCGGTTAGCCGTGGTGCGCGCTCCGTCGCCGAACAGTTCGTCCCGGATGATCCGGTAGTCGTCGAGCGAAACGTAGGTGAATTGCAGCCCGCCCGTCACGTCGCCGATGGCGTAGATATTCGGGGCCGTGGTGTGCAGGTGTTCGTCCACGACGATCGCTCCGCGGTCGTTGGTTTTGACTCCGGCCGCTTCGAGGTTCAGCCCTGCGGTGGCGGGTTTGCGGCCCGTGGCCAGCAGCACGGCGTCGGCTTCGATCAGGGACGCTGCGCCGTCCTGCGAAACAGCGACGCTGACGCCTTCCGCCGTGTCGCGGAAGGACTCCACCTTGACGTTCATCCGGAACGAGACGCCCTTCTTCTCCAGCACCTCGCGGACGGCCTGCGCGATGTCGCGGTCCTCGCGCGGAATCAGCTCCGGGAACCCTTCGAGCACCGTGACCTCCGAGCCGAAGGAGGCGTACATCGACGCGAATTCCAGCCCGATATACCCGCCGCCGACGATGACCAGCCGGTGGGGCAGTTCGTCGAGTTCCAGGATCGACGTGCTGGTGTGGACGCGTTTGCTTCCGGCGATTCCGGCGATGGGCGGAAGCACTGTTTCGGCTCCGGTGTTGATGACGATCCGTTTTGCGCCGATCTGCACGCTTCCGTCAGCGCTCTTCACCTCCACGGTTTCCGGCGAGAGGAACCGCCCTTCGCCCGTGTAAACGTCGATATGGGGATCGTCGGCCAGTTTGTGGTAGTTTTTGTCGCGGAGCAGGCCGACGAGCGCGGTCTTTGCGGCGACGGCCTCCTTGTAGTAGGCCTTGCGCTGTTCGAAGGTGAGCGGATGGCCTGCGGCTGCGAGCCCGGCGCTGTGGATCAGCGCCTTGGTCGGTATGCAGCCGACGTTGATGCAGGTTCCCCCGTACATTTTATCCGAGCGTTCGACCATAGCGACGCTCCAGTCGTGTCCGGCCAGTTCGGCGGCGAGGGTCTTGCCTCCTTTGCCGAAGCCGATGATGATGGCATCATACTTTTTCATAGCTTCCCGTATTTGATGGCTCCGGTTGCCCGGGGCAATATTTTATGGTACAAAGATCGCCGTTTTGCGACTGCCGGGCAATGGCCGGAATGCCGCATGTGTTGGCTATATTTCCCGTATGGCAAATTTCGTGCTGCGGGCTACGCCTCCGCGGCGGTTTTGAGCCGGCGGCGTACGGCCTCCCGGTATTTGCGCGAGATTTCGATCGTCGTCCCGCCGATCTCCACGTGTGCCGGGCGGCAGTTGCCGAGGCGCGCCGTGTTGACGATAAAAGAGCGGTGGATGCGCAGGAAGCGGCTGTCCAGCTGCGCTTCCCATTGCGAAATACGGGTTTTGGTCCGGTAGGCGTCGCCGGTGGCGGTATGAATCCATACCTCGTCGTCGTTCGATTCGATGTAAAGGATTTCGGCAGGGTCGAGTGTGATTTTCCGGCGGTCGGAGACGAAACTGATCGAAGGGGCGTAAGGCTGACAGCGTTCGAGGTAGTTTTCGAGAACCATTTCCGGGGCGATGAATGCTGTCAGTATCAGCAGGATAAAGGGCGGGTTAAGCAGCAGCCCCGGCATTTCGCCCTCGCCGGCCCCGAGCACCAGCGCATGGCCCAGTATGAGCGAGAGGTATTCGATGCCGAGGATCGCCAGTGCGAGGTAGACGGCGTTGAGGATTCCCTGTCCGCGTTTTTCGAACGACAGTTGCGGCACGAAGTAGCGGGCCGCGAGCATGCCGGGCAGGAACAATACGCCGAGCAGCAGGGCATCGGCGAAAAGATACCCCAGCCCGGTGAGTACGAGGGCGATGACGAGTGTGGCCGCGAGCCACCAGGCGATGGGCAGAAACTGTTTCATCCGAAGAATCCGTTTCTACAAATATAGGTAAATTCTGCCCTCGGTGTCATTGCCCGGCCCCGTAAAAAATGCTTCCGGGGCCGATCGGAGGGATTCGACCGGGTGACAGCGGGATTCGACGGCCTGTTTTTTCGCCGTACGGCGGCTTTGCGGCGTATCTTTGCAATACGGGAATAATCCCGCAATGACTTAAAACTTTTGTGTTATGTTTGATTTGTTTCTTCAGGGCGGAACATGGGGGATGTCGATCCTGACCGTCGAATTGATCTGCATGCTCTTCGCGGCGTGGAAAGCCCCGGCATGGGTCAAAGAACTCGGCCTGCTGGCGTTGGTGAGCGGTATTTTCTACCAGATTCTCGGTATGTTCCAGGCTTTCGGGGTCATCCAGATAGCCGGGGATATCTCTCCGTCGCTGCTGGCAGGCGGGTTTAAAGTGTCGTTTATTGCAGTGATGTACGCGCTGCTGATCTACGCCGCCTCGCTGGTGATCCGCATGTTGCAGAAGCCGCGGATCTGACCCGGGGCGAAACCGGGTTCTGCGCGCCTTAGGTCCAGGATGCGGTGGGGATGACAATCTTTTTCTGTCAGATAGGCATATTGCTCCTGCCGAGGAGTTTTTCCTGTGTGTCGTAGGCCTCGGCGATCAGTCCGGACGGGTAGTCGTACAACTCCAGGATGCGGATGGCGTTGCGTGTGGTGAGCGGCCCGGTGTGCAGTTGGTAGTCGAAGACCAGTTGCCCGTCGGCCACCTCCTCGCGGAAATGGTGCAGCTCGTAGCCGTCGCCGCGCAGCAGTTCCGCCAGTTCGATATCGTGCGTGGCCGCCAGTACGATGTGCGGTCCCCGGTTGAGGTGTGCGAGTACGGCTTTGCCGGCCGCGATGCGTTCGGTGGTGTTCGTCCCCTTGAACAGTTCGTCGAGTACGAAAAGGCACGGCGCCGGTTGCTCCGCGGCTTCGAGCAGGCGTTTGACGGTGAGCACCTCCTGCAGGTAGTAACTCGTGCCTTCCGAAATGTCGTCGGAGATGCGGATCGAGGAGTAGAGCCGCATGTAAGGGATTGTGAAACCCTCGGCGAAGCAGGTGCAGATCGTCTCCCCGAGCAGGGCGTTGAGCATCACCGTGCGGACGAAGGTGGTTTTGCCCGACATGTTCGACCCGGTGAGCAGCAGCCCCGTGCCGTCGAGCGTCAGGGTGTTGGGCACGCAGTCGGCGATGAGCGGGTGAACGACCTGTACGGCTTCGAGGTATTTGCCTTCGACGAATGCCGGGCGGCAGGTCGGCGCTTCGCGGCGCAGGCGCATGATTGAAATGGCCGCATCGGTCTCGCCGATAAACCGGAACAGGTCGTGGATGGCGTCGCGGTGGGCCGTGATGCTGCCGATGAAGCGGTGGAAAAGGATGACTTCGATGTTGAAGGCGATCTTCACCAGTTCTATCACCAGCCAGACGATGGCCGCGAAGTCGTTGCCTCCGTCGCCCTGTGTGCCGACGATGCGGCTGCGCCGCTCGACTTCGGCGACCTGGCGGATCGGCTGTGTGGCCTCGTCCGAGCCGGGAACCTGCTCCGACGCGAGATAGCGGGCTGTTTTCAGGGCGGCGGCGAGTTGCCGGACCGCAAAGGCGTAGCGGGTGATGTTGATTTTGTTGCCGTAGTGAATCACCCCGTTGACAGCGTAAACCGCGATGAAAAGCAGTAGCAGCAGCGGGTAGAAGGGAGCGAGCAGCAGCGAGACTATGGCGACGGCGGTCAGCGTGTAGACCAACCCGATGCGGCGGACTTTGGCCGGGGTCTCGAAAATCAGCCGCTGGAAATCGTAGGCGTCTTCGTTCGAGAGGCGCGAGAGGTGTTTCTCGCACCGCTGCGTCAACGCTTCGTCCTGCTCGAAAATCTCCGTCCGGCGGTCGAAATCCCGTGCATCTTCCTCGCCCCGGAGCGTTCGCAGCCGGGCGTAGAGATATTGCTGGCCGACTTTGGAGGTCGTGCGGTCGATTTTCTCGAACACGGCGTTCAGGTCGAGGTCCGCGGTCGTTTCGGCGTCGATGGTCTGGAAGGCGTCGTCCCGGGTCGGGCTGTTGTAGAAGTAACTGCTGACCTGGTCGAAGTTGTATGCCGCAGATTCCTCTTCCGGGCTGCGGGACGGTTTGAGCAGCGAAGCGATGTAGTCGGTCGGTTTCATGCCGTATCGGTTATTTTAGGCCGCTGTCGCGGCGGATTTCAAGGTGCGCGCTACGCCGCGCAAAAACCTGCGGCGCGGGCCTTGCGGCGGATGATTCTCAGCCGAAAATTTCGCTCTGTTTTGTATGAATACAACAGGCTGGTCCGGGATATTTGCCCTTCTAAACCTGCGGAGCGGCGTTCATCGCCTTGGCGATGCCCTCGGCAATCTGGTCGATGGCGCCTTGCAACTTGCTGCCGATCATCATTTTCATCATCATGTTCAACTCGATATGCAGCACCAGCCGCATGCGGGTGTCGGTATCCGAAACCTTGTGGAGCTGAATCCAGAAGGCGAAGTCCACGGGTACTCCTCCGTCGTCGCCCACGATCTTGACATGGCGCGGCTCGACGCGTTCCTCCATGCGGAGGCGGACGGTGAATCCTTTGGCTTTGAACGAACAGGTGTCCTCGGTGGCCTGCCACTCCTCGACGCGGTCGGCAACGGCCGGCGTGAGGTTGTCGAAGCGGCTGATGACGGCGTAAATCTGCTCGGCGGGACGTAGAATCTGGTGTTGTTGCGAAGTGTATTCCTGCATGGTGACGTTATGAGTTATAATGTAGTATCGGTGTCGGGCGCGGCCCAGAAACGGGCTGCGTCGGAGGTCCGGACGGCATCGGCACTCTTGAATCCGTCGAATCCCGCGGGCAGCAGTTTGATGGCGCGGCCTTCGTATTCGACCTCCTTATCGTATCCGGTCTCTTCCCAGCAGACGAACCAGTAGAGGTTCTTGGCCCAGTAAGAGAGGTAGTTTTCAGCGTCGCGGGTCCCGAGGAGCCGGTGGACGACCATCGGTTTTTCGTCGATGGTGCGCTGTCGCATCTCTTCGAGCGAGAGCACTTCACCCTCGGGCGAGGTGACGTAGGACTGCATGTCGGAGTCGATCATGGCCCATTTCTGCCGCTCGGGCAGCCAGGCGATGTTCACCACATGGCAGTCCGAGTCGAGCGAATCGGCCGGAAGGCAGGTGATGAAGCGGTTCGTGATGCCTGAAGCGAGCAGGAGTTCGTGGAGCAGGATCGAGTGCAGGCGGCAGTTGAAGGCCGGTTCCACCGTGCGGGTATACTCCCACAAACGGGTGGCGTTGCATACCTCGGGGTAGACTTCTTGGTTGGCGTGGGGGATATTTTCGGCGACGAAGGTTGCCAGCGCGAGGGTGTTGTCCCAGGTCGTGGCCGCCGGGTCGACCAGTGTGTCGAGGCGGAAATAGTCGCGTATTTCCCGGGCCCGGACAGTATCCTGTATATACGTGAAACGGTAGTCGGCGTCCGGCTCGGCAGCGTAGGGACCGGCTTTGCGCAGTAACTCCGTGCGCTGCTGTTTTTGCAGGCCGGTCAGGTAATCGACGGCTTTTTCGCGGAAGGCGAAACGGGCCAGCAGAAAGAGAATTACGAGCAATCCGATGAGTGAAAACAGGACGACGCCTGCGATTTTGACTGTTTTTTTCATGGCTGGGAATCCGGTTGCCGCAGAGATAGCGCAGGCCGGGTGCAGAACCGGACGCAGTTTGTTTTGCCGGGATGCTGCCTGTCTGAGCGGGTTTTATGTTCGGCAAAGATAGTGTTTTTTCCGATGCGGACAACATCCGGGCCTTCCTCGTCTGTGCAAAATGAACATGACGGCCCGATTCGGGCCGTCATGCAGGTGTGTTTTCACCGGCGGGTACTCATTCGCCGAGGACTGCTTTCCGGAATCTGACGAGGTCGATGTCGTCGGCGATTTTGCGCGCGAAGAGGTAGGGCTGCGTCCTTCCCCCCCCCGGTGTTATGTGCAGTGCGGCCAATCGGTCGATGTCCGTATTGTCGAGGACTTTCGGGCCGATGGGTACGTTCCAGTCGGCGAACATCAGCGACTGGCGGGTGTTGTTCCCGGCCAGCGGCGAACTGCCCAGGATTGTGTGGAAATAGATTTCGTCGCCGCACGACGTGTAGCGGAAGAACCGGTTGTAATCGGGATGTGTCCGGGCGTATTCGAGCGCGTAGTCGCGCAGGCGGTCGGTGATCGTGATCCAGTTGCACCCTTTTTCCAGGGGCGGGACCTTTCCGAAGAGCGGGTTGCGCGCCGGGCGGAAATGCTTGGCGTATTTGATCCTGAGTTTTTCGCGCAGGCTCCGTTTTCCGCCCCAGCGCAGGACGGGAACGTAGTGCGCCGTGCGGACCTTCCCGTAGAACTCTTCGAGGTTCAGGTGGGATTGCATGGCCACGAACTCCGTGTTTCGGGCGTAGCTTGCGGCCAGGAATTCCCGGATATACGTCATATCGTACAGCGGCAGGGTGTCGCCCGACAGCAGGACGATATAGCGGTAGTCGCCGCTGCGGGTCGCTTCGTAGAGCCGCCGCATGCAGCATATCTGGCCGTAGTCGCCCCAGCGGATGTCGATGCGGGGCGTTACGAAGCGGACTTTGCCGCTCAGGGCGGCGAAATCCTTCATCCGGGCTTTGCGGTCCACATGTACGAAAATCCCGTTGCCCGGGACCGACAGCCTGTCGATGAGTTCCTGCAAAACCGGCGTGTATTTGTGGCAGATGATGCAGAACGCGATGCGGAATTCGCTCATCGGAGAGGCGTTTAGTCGATCTCGAAAGTCCGGGCCGTGTCGCTGTCGACGGTGATGCGCACCGTCATCACGTTGTCCGGAAGCAGTTGCTCGATCTTTTCGGGCCACTCCACCAGGCACAGGTCCCCGGAGTAGAAATACTCCTCGTAGCCGAAGTCGAAGGCTTCGCGCAGGTCGTTGATGCGGTAGAAATCGAAGTGGTGGATACGCCGGTTGCCTTCGCCCTTGTACTGGTTGACGATGGCGAAAGTGGGGCTGGTTACGGTGTCCGTGGCCCCGAGTTCGGCTGCGATTTCGCGGATGAGCGTAGTTTTTCCGGCGCCCATCTCGCCGCGTAAGGCGACCACCGTACGGCGGCCCAATGACCGGATGATCGCCCCGGCGACCTGCGGGAGCTCGTCCTGCGAGGTGATGTGAATGGTTTTCATTTATTGCTTAGGCTTTAAAACGATATACGGTACGATCATCTCCTCCATCGAAATGCCGCCGTGCTGGAACGTGTTGCGGTAGTAGCGGATGTGGCGGTTCGCATCGTTGTTGTAGACCAGGAAATCGGTGTTGTAGGCGAAAATGTAACTCGACGTGAGGTTGCTCGACGGCAGTTGCACGTCCTCGGGTTTCAGGATTTCGTAGACCTCGCGGGAGTTGTAGGCCAGGTTGCGGCCCGTTTTGTAGCGCAGATTGGCCGAGGTCTCGCGGTCACCGGTAACCTTCACCGGGTTGTCCACGCGGATCGTGCCGTGGTCCGAAGTAATGACGACGGTGTGCCCCCGCTCGGACAGCAGCTTGAGGATGGTGAAGAGGTCCGAGTGTTCGAACCACGAGCGCGTCAGCGAGCGGAACGCCGCATCGTCCTCGGTGAGTTCGCGGATGACATCGGTTTCGGTACGTGCGTGCGAGAGGATGTCGAGGAAGTTGTAGACGATGACCGAGAAATCGGCGTCGTAGACCTTTTGTATATTGTCGACCAGCTTGCGGCCCTGCTCGGCGCGCACCAGTTTGTCGAACGAGAACTTCCAGTTTTTGCCGTTCTGGGCCATCAGTCGCTTGAGGAATTCCTCTTCGTACTGGTTCTTGCCGCCCTCCTCGTTGTCGTTGAGCCATTTGTTGGGCATCAGTTTGTCGATCGCGAGCGGCATCAGTCCTGCGAAGACGGCGTTGCGGGCATACTGCGTGGCCGTGGGCAGGATGGCGCAGTAGAAATCGTCCAGTGCCACGTCGTAGTAACCCCTCAGCAGCGACGAGATCGACCGCCACTGGTCGTAGCGGAAGTTGTCGATCAGCAGCAGCGTGGTTTTCTCGTTTTCGTCGGCAACGGGGAAAATGTTGGTGCGCATGAGCGTGTGCGACATCACGGGGGTGTCGTCGGAGCGCTTGTTGATCCAGTTGTAGTAATTGCGGCGTACGAATTTGCAGAATTCCTGGTTGGCTTCGCTTTTCTGGTAGGTCAGCACCTCCTGGATGCTCTGGTCGGTGGATTCCGACAGTTCGACCTCCCAGGTGGTGAGTTTGCGGTAGAGCGCACACCAGTCCTGGAACGTATCGGCCATTTGCAGCGAGGACGAGATGCGTCCGAACTCTGAACGGTAGTCGGCCGTCGTCTGCTCGGTCACGAGCTGCTGCTGGTGTACGTTCTTCTTGATCGAAAGCAGCACCTGGTTGGGATTGACGGGTTTGATGAGGTAGTCGGCGATTTTCGATCCCACGGCCTTGTCCATGATGTTCTCCTCTTCGCTCTTGGTGACCATGATCACGGGCGTCGTAGGACGCACCTCCTTGATCTTGGGAAGGGTTTCGAGCCCCGTCATGCCGGGCATCATTTCGTCGAGGATGATCAAATCGTAGGCTCCTTCGGAGGCCATGTCGATCGCGTCGTATCCATTGTTGCAGGTGTCCACTTCGTACCCTTTCTGCTGCAGGAACAGCACGTGGGGTTTGAGCAGTTCGACTTCGTCGTCGACCCAGAGTATTTTGACCATACCGTTATTCGGATTTAGAGTTTACAAAATTAGTGATTTTATTATCAAACGCAAAAACCGCACGGTTTATTGGCCCGGCCGCCGATTAAATACTATCTTTACTCCGATAAATGACAAAATGACGACAATCGTGCTTAAAACAGAAAAGTCCCGTATCGACGCGGTGGATGCCCTGCGCGGCTTTGCCGTGATGGCGATCCTGTTGGTACACAGCCTCGAACACTTTATCTTTCCGGTTTATCCGGCTTCGTCTCCCGCCTGGCTCGCCGCCCTCGACGACGGTGTTTTCGCCGTCGTATTCGCCCTTTTCGCGGGCAAGGCCTATGCGATCTTCGCATTGCTGTTCGGTTTCACTTTCCACCTGCAATACGCCGCCCGGCGGAGCCGCGGGGAGGACTTCGGATGGAGGTTCCTCTGGCGGTTATTGCTGCTGGCGGGTTTTGCCACGCTCAATGCCGCCTTCTTTCCCGCCGGGGACGTGCTGCTGCTGTTCAGCATCGTCGGGGTCGTGCTTTTCGTTGTCCGGCGTTTGAATGACCGGACCGTGCTGATCCTGGCGCTGTTGTTCCTGTTGCAGCCCGTCGAATGGTACAACTGCTTCCGCGCGTTGGCCGACACGGGTTTCGCCCCGCCCGATTTGGGCGTCGGGGCCATGTACGGCGAGGTTGCGGCCTATACGAAGGACGGTAGTTTCTGGCAGTTTGTTGCCGGAAATGTCACCCTCGGACAGAAAGCCAGCCTGCTGTGGGCTGTGAATGCCGGACGGTACAGCCAGACGGCGGGCCTTTTCCTGCTGGGATTGCTGCTCGGTCGCCGGGGGCTGTTCCTCGATTCGGCGGCGAATGTGCGCTTCTGGGTGCGGACGCTGATCGTCGGGGCCGTTGCCTTCGTGCCGCTCCAGGCCCTGCACGGGATTTTCGGCGAAGCAACGGCGGCCCGTATGGCTGCGACGGTGCTGGACATGTGGCAGAAGTTCGCCTTCACGGCCGTGCTCGTGGCTTCGTTCGTGCTGCTCTACCGGACGGCCCGTTTCCGCCGGGCGACCGACAGCCTGCGTTTTTACGGGCGCATGAGTCTTACGAATTATATCGTACAGTCCGTCGCCGGGGCTTTGATCTTCTTTCCCTTCGGCTTGGGCCTCGCTTCCCGGTGCGGATATACGCTGAGCCTGCTTGTCGGCCTTGCGGTCTTCGTTTTGCAGGTGGCTTTTTGCCGCCGGTGGCTGCGCAACCACCGGCAGGGGCCGCTGGAAAGCCTCTGGCATCGCCTGACGTGGCTTGGCTCGAATTAGATATTTATCCGCCCTGCGGTCATATTGCCGGACACGGTTTTGGCAGGCGTTTTGCTCTCCCGAATAAACAACTGATATAGAATATTTTAATTTTGGCCCGGGTTTTGCCCGATGTTTGTTATCACATTGTGAACCTGCAAACTACACGGTTGCCGGAAAAAAATGAAAAAAAATAGCCGATTGTTGGCGGATATGTAAATAAAGCGTATATTTGCAGTCCGAATCATTTGGATGAACTTAATTTTAAATACAATATAAACATGACAAAGGCAGATATCGTAAGCGAAATCGCTAAGAGCACCGGCGTTGAGAAGGTGCAGGTGCAGGCTATCGTCGAGGCTTTCATGGACAGCATCAAGACGTCGCTCACCCAGAAGAACAACGTGTATCTCCGTGGCTTCGGCAGCTTCATCGTGAAGAAGCGTGCCAAGAAGGTTGCCCGCAACATCTCGAAGAACACGACGATTACCATTCCCGAGCACAACATCCCCGCTTTCAAGCCCGCCAAGAGCTTCGCGGCGAAGGTGAAATAACGGATAAATCAAGAACCTCTAAAATTTAAGGACTATGCCAAACGGAAAGAAGCATAAGCGTCACAAGATGGCTACCCACAAGCGGAAAAAACGTCTTCGTAAGAACCGCCATAAGAAAAAGTAGGGTAGCACCTTCGTGCTAACGATAGATAAAGCTAAAGGGGCCCAGGGGTTCTTTTAGCTTTACCTGTTTTCGGGTTTCCGATTTTTCAGGCGGATTTTCCGCCCCTTTCGCAGGTTTTCCGGACGCCGGATTCCCTGCGTTCAGCCGGCCTTCCCCGGCATCCATTTTCCCTTTGGAGTTCGCCGCCACTTCACAGCAAAATGCGGCTCAGTACTAATTTCAGCATACCGCGCCCGGCTCCCCGGTGCGCGACACACGATAGATGAACAAAGAATTAATTGTAAATGTAAACCCGACCGAAATATCCATCGCCATGTGCGAGGATAAGGTGCTCGTCGAGCTCAACAAGGAGCAGTGCCAGACGGGATTCGCCGTAGGGGATATCTACCTCGGGAAGGTTCGTAAGATCATGCCGGGCCTGAACGCGGCGTTCGTCAACATAGGGCACGAAAAAGATGCCTTTATCCACTACCTCGACCTGGGGCCGCAGTTTCCTTCGTTGCAGAAACTCGTCGCCTCGCAGCAGCCCGGAAAACGGGGCCTGAGGGTCGAGAGCATGAAGCTCGAAGCCGCCGTCGAGAAGACGGGGAAGATCGGCGAATACCTCCAGGTGGGGCAGCAGATCATGGTTCAGGTGGCCAAAGAGGCCATCTCGACCAAGGGACCGCGCCTGACGGCCGACATTTCGCTGGCCGGCCGCAACGTCGTGCTGGTTCCCTTCACCTCGAAGGTTTTCCTTTCGCAGAAAATCCGCTCGACGGACGAGAAAAAGCGCCTGAAACGTATCGCTGCGGCGGTGCTGCCCAAGAATTTCGGCGTCATTATCCGTACGGCGGCTATGGAGGCCAAGGACGAGGATATCGAACACGACATTCAGACCCAGATCGACCGTTGGCGCAAAACCTGCGCGGCGATCAAGAAAAGCGCGGCCCCGGCGCAGTTGATGAGCGAAATGAACCGTGCCAATACGATCATCCGCGACTCGCTGAACGGTTCTTTCTCACAGATTGCCGTCGACGACGAGGCGATGTACGAGGAGATTCGCAGTTACATCCGCCAGATCGACCCCGAGAAGGAGAAGATCGTCAAGTTGTACAGGGGCAACGTGCCCATTTTCGATAATTTCGATATTTCGAAGCAGATCAAGTCGCTGTTCGCCAAGTATGTGTCGCTCAAGCGCGGCGCCTACCTGATCATCGAACACACGGAGGCCATGAACGTCATCGACGTGAACTCGGGCAACCGTACCAAGGCCGAGGACAACCAGGAGCAGACCGCCATGGATGTGAACCTCGCCGCGGCGAAGGAGATCGCCCGCCAGTTGCGCCTGCGCGATTTGGGCGGTATCGTCATCATCGACTTCATCGACCTGCACAAGGCGCAGAACAAGCAGGCGCTGTTCGACGAAATGGTGAAGCTGATGGCCGACGACAAGGCCAAGCACACGGTGCTGCCGCTCACGAAGTTCGGCCTGATGCAGATTACCCGCCAGCGGGTGCGTCCCGTGGCCGTCGAGAGTGTTTCGGACGTTTGCCCGACGTGTAACGGTACGGGTAAGATCGAACCTACGGTGCTGCTGGACAAGAAGATCGAGAACCAGATTTCCTTCCTTACGCAGGATCGCGGACATAAGTTTATCAAACTGGTCGTCAGTCCTTATGTGGCGGCGTTCCTCCGAAAGGGTTTCTGGTCGCTGCGCCGCCGTTGGGAGTGGAAATACAAGGTGCGTCTGCAGATCAGCGAGGATCAGAGTGTCGGCATCGTAGAGGTGCATTACCACGATAAGAAGGATAACGACCTGATTCAGAAATAAGCTATGGCAACAGCCCGTGAGCAACTGGCGCAGTTCGCTGCCGGGTCGAAAGCCCTCGGCAAACTGTGCCGCGAATACAAAAACAGGAGCGCTACCGTCCACCTCGAAGAGTTGGTCGGCGGTGCTCTTTCGTTTTATGCCGCGGCTGCCGTAGCGGAATCCGGGGGCGTGCACGTTTTCGTTGCCGAGGACCGCGATGCCGCAGCCTATTTGCTCAACGATTTCTATAACCTGCTGGATGAGAAGCAGGTTTACTTTTTTCCGTCCTCCTACAAACGTTCGGCGGCTTACGGAGCCGAGGACGCGCAGGGTGTCGTGCAGCGTACGGCGACGATGCAGGCCGTGCGTGGGTTTGCCGGGAAGGGCTACCTGGTGGTCTGCACCTGTCCGGAGGCGCTGGCCGAACGGGTCGCCGACGCCGAAGCCCTGCGGCGGGAGACGATCGCGGTAAAGATCGGCGATAAAATCTCGATCGAAGTGCTCGAACAGGCGCTCGTCGATGCGGCTTTCACGCGCGTCGATTTCGTTTACGAGCCCGGTCAGTATTCAGTGCGCGGCGGTATCGTCGATGTCTTTTCCTTCTCGGAGAGCAAGCCCTACCGACTCGATTTCTTCGGCGACGAGGTCGACTCGATCCGCCGGTTCAACATTTCGAGCCAGCTTTCGTCGGATAAACTCGACCGGGTCGAGATCATTCCCGACCTGAACGCCGGAATTCCCGCTTCGGCGAAGGTTTCCTTCGCCCGGTTTGCGGGGGCGGACGCTTCCTATTGGTTTTACGATGCCGATTTCGTCCTGCGCAGGGTCAACGATATCCGCCGCAAGACGCTCTCGGACATGGAGCATCCCGAGGAGATCGACTCGCTGCTCACGAGCCGCAACTCGTTGTTGAACGACCTGTCCGAAAGTCGGATTTTCATCCTGCGCGACAACCTTCCGGAGCGGCCTGCGGAGGTGAATGTAAAGTTCTCGACAGCGCCCCAGCCGAAATTTAACAAGAATTTCGAGATGCTGGCCGACGATATGATCCGCAATGCGCTGCGCGGCTACGATACTTATATACTTTCGGAGAACAAGGCGCAGGTCGAGCGTCTCGAAAATATCTTCCACCAGATCGGCCGCGGGCAGGCCGTCGTGCGGTCGCTGTCGACGACCCTGCACGAGGGATTCGTGGACAACGACCTGAAACTGTGCCTTTATACCGACCACCAGATTTTCGACCGTTACCAGCGTTACCGCATCAACGGCGAAATCCGGCGCGACGAGCAGATGACCGTCGCCGAACTCAACCAGTTGCGTCCGGGCGACTACGTGGTCCACATCGACCACGGCGTGGGCCGCTTCGACGGACTGGTGAAGATCGCCGCGGGCGACGGCCGGATGCAGGAGGCGATCAAACTGGTCTACAAGGACGGCGACGTGCTGTTTGTCAACGTCCACTCGCTTCACCGCATTTCGCGCTACAAATCGGGCGACGGCGAACCGCCGAAGGTCTATAAACTGGGCAACGGGGCCTGGCAGAAACTCAAGAATGCCACCAAGAAGGCCGTTAAGGATATTTCGCGCGAGCTGATCGCCCTCTATGCCAAGCGCAAAGCCTCGAAGGGGTTCGCTTTCTCGCACGACAGCTATTTGCAGCACGAACTGGAGGCTTCGTTCCGCTGGGAGGATACCCCCGACCAGCAGTCCGCCACGGCGGCCGTCAAGAAGGACATGGAGTCGGACCAGCCGATGGACCGGCTGGTGTGCGGCGACGTGGGCTTCGGAAAAACCGAGGTGGCGATCCGTGCGGCGTTCAAGGCCGCCGTCGACGGCAAGCAGGTCGCCGTGCTGGTTCCGACGACGATCCTCGCGTTGCAGCATTACCGCTCTTTTACCGAGCGCCTGCGCGATTTCCCGGTACGGGTAGAGTATATCAACCGGACGAAATCGGCCAAAGAGGTCAACCGTATCCGCGAGGAGCTGGCTTCGGGCCGGATCGACATCCTGATCGGCACGCACAAGATGCTGGGCAAGCAGATCGTTTTCCGCGACTTGGGGTTGCTTATCATCGACGAAGAGCAGAAGTTCGGCGTTGCGGCCAAGGAGAAACTCACGCAGATGAGCGTCTCGGTCGATACGCTGACGCTGACCGCCACGCCGATCCCGCGTACGCTGCAATTCTCGCTGATGGGTTCCCGTGATTTATCCGTCATATCTACGCCGCCGCCCAACCGTCAGCCGATCCTCACCGAGTCGCACGCCTTCTCGGAGGAGATTATCCGCGACGCCATCGAGGCGGAACTCGCGCGGGGCGGACAGGTCTATTTCGTCCATAACCGTGTCGAAGACCTCGTGACGTTGCAGGGGCTGATCACGCGCCTCTGTCCGAAGGCCCGTGTGGCCGTGGGGCACGGCAAGATGCCCGCCGAGCAGTTGGAAAAACTCATCATGGACTTCATCTACGGGGAGTTCGATGTGCTGGTGTCGACGACTATCGTCGAGAACGGCATCGACATCCCCAATGCCAATACGATCATTGTCGACAATGCGCAGAATTTCGGTCTGAGCGATCTGCACCAGTTGCGCGGCCGCGTGGGGCGTTCGAACCAGAAAGCTTACTGCTACCTGCTCTCGCCGCCCGAGGAGATGCTGTCGTCCGATGCGCGGAGGCGACTGCGGGCCATCGAGGAGTTCTCCGACCTGGGTTCCGGTTTCAACATCGCCATGCAGGATCTGGACATCCGCGGCGCAGGCAACCTGCTGGGGGCCGAGCAGAGCGGATTCATCGCCGACATCGGGTTCGAGACCTACCAGAAGATCATGAACGAGGCCGTCGCCGAACTGCGTGCCGAGGGCCTGCATGTTCCGGGCCTGAGCGACGATGAACAGGAGGTCGTGGAGCAGATGCGTTTCATCGACGACGCACATATCGACATCGAGGTCGAGGCGGCACTGCCGGACGCCTATGTGGCCCAGCAGGCCGAGCGTCTGAAACTCTACCGCGAACTCGATTCCACGAAAGACGAGGAGGCTTTGCAGGCCTTTGAGAGCCGTCTTGCAGACCGTTTCGGTCCCTTGCCGCGTGCCGCGAAGGAACTGTTGAACGTCGTGCGCCTCAGGTGGGAGGCTATCCGCCTGGGCATGGAGCGCGTGAAGGTCAAAAACGGCCTGATGATCGTGCATTTCGTGGGTGAGGAAAATTCGCCGTTTTACAAGAGCGAAGCCTTTATGACGTTGTTGCAGCGGGTTACGAAACACCCCGACAGATTTGTGCTGAAACAGCACAATAATAGTTTGGCGATGACCGTTAGGAATGTCAAAGACGTGGAAGACGCATATAAAACGCTGCAGCAACTTTGAATCTGATCGTAGACATAGGCAATACCCTTGTCAAACTGGCCGTTTCCGACGGCGGGAAGATCGTTGCCCAGCGCTGCGTGGAGCGGTTGCATCCGTCGATGCTCGACGAATTGCTGGAGGGCCGCAGGGCCGCGAAAGCCGTTGTCGCCTCGACGCGCGGCGAAGCGGACGACGTGGCGGAGATGGTCCGTTCGCGCGCCGATTACGTGCTGGAATTCACCTCGCAGACCCCCGTGCCGATCGGCAATGCCTACCTTACGCCCGAAACGCTGGGGCGTGACCGGCTGGCCGCCGCCGTGGGTGCTACGGTGCTCTATCCGGGGCGTAACGTGCTGATCGTCGATTTCGGTACGGCGGTCACGATCGATCTGGTAACGGCCGACAATACCTTCCGCGGCGGGTGCATCTCGCCGGGGATGAAAACCCGTTTCCGGGCCTTGCACGACTATACGGCCAAGCTGCCGTTGTGCGGGCCGACCGAAAGCGACGAATTGCAGGGGCTCACCACCGAAGAGGCCATCCGCCTGGGGGTAATGAACTCGCTGGCCTTCGAAATCGAGGGTTATATGGCCCGCATGGAGGCGAAAATCGACGATTTGTGTGTTATTTTTACCGGAGGAGACGCGAAATACTTTGTGAAAAGAATTAAAAATACGATATTTGCAAATTGTAATCTGGTCTTTTGCGGATTGGATCGAATTTTAGAGTACAATGCAAGTGAAGAACACCTTAATTAAGCTGGTTGTCGCGGCTGCAGCGATGTTTCCTTTTGCCGTTTCGGCCCAGACAAGCAGTATTAACGCATTCTCGCCCTATACGATGTACGGCATCGGCGAACAGAACACCCCCGGTACGCTGCAGATGCGCTCGATGGGCGGCGTGGGTGTAGCTATGCGTTCGGTGAGCACGATCAACCTGCTCAACCCTGCGGCTTACAGCGCCGCTCCGCAAAAGAGTTTCCTCTTCAACTTCGGATTGGAGGGGCAGAACTACTACAATGCGCAGACGGTCGAAGGCGTCGGGAAACGAACGGCTTACAATACGTTCAACTTCCACGACATCGCGTTCCAGATGCCCGTGGCAAAGCGGCTGGGACTCGGTTTCAGTCTCACGCCTTACAGTTCGGTGGGTTACCGGACCAAGTATTACCACCCGTTCGACCCCAACGACCCGGTTTACTCCGAGGTGGGTAACATTCAGTACAACTACCAGGGCGAGGGCGACGTAACGGAGGTCAAGGTCGGCCTGGGCTGGGAGCCGTTCAAGAATTTCTCGGTGGGTATCGCCGCGCAGTACTACTGGGGCGACATCGACCGTACGTTCGTGATGACCCCGACTGCAATTACCGGCGAAGGAACCTTCACCTCGACGGTGGGACAGGACAATTACAGTATTTCGAGCATCAAGGGGCAACTCGGCGTGCAGTGGAATGCGATCCTGAACTCCAAGCGTATCCTGACCGTCGGTGCGACGTATGATTTCGGCGGCGACCTGAATCCGGAGGTGACCAAAAGCCTCTATATCGGGGACCTCTACAATACGATCGTCAAGGGCGATACGACGCACCTGAAACTGGTACTTCCTACGCAGTTGGCTGTGGGTGTCTTCTACCAGACGGGCCGGTGGGCCCTCGGTGTGGATTACACCTACCAGAACTGGGGCGGCCGCAACTCGGGCTACGAGATGACGGGAACCAGCGGCAGCGGGGAGAACACGACGGCTTACAAAGTGGCGTATACCAATACGAGTACGATCAAGATGGGTGTGGAATACACCCCGAACCGTTACGATGCGCGCCACTTCCTGAAGCGCTGGTCCTACCGTGCGGGTTTCCGCTACGGGACCTATAACCAGACCTTCAACGGCGATAAGCTCGCACAGTATGCCGTGACGGCGGGTATCGGTATTCCCGTGAGGCGCGGAGCCTTTTCGGCGATCGATATCGGTATCGAATACGGACGCCGCGGCTATAACGTCGCCGAACGTGTGGGACTGGTCCGGCAGCAGTATTTCAAATTTGCGGTCGGCTTTACGCTCTTTGCAGGGCAGTTGGAGAACGGCGAATATTGGTTCATGCGCTCCAAGTTCGATTGATGAGACAGGCAAAACACTTAAGATAGACAACACAAAAATTGATCTGACCGATGAAAAACGTTAAATTCCTGCTTTCTGCTGCGTGTGCGCTTTTTGCAGTCGCGGCGATGGCACAGCAAGATTTCAGTGATCCGAAGTACGCGGTCTGGGGTGATACTCCTCAGGAGCGGGAGCAGAATATCCTGAACAGCAATTTCCTCAAGGAGTCGCTCGACAACAAGGATTACAATGCCGCCGCACATTACCTCAAAGAGCTGCTCGACAAGTGCCCGAAGGCCTCGCAGAACACTTTCGTGCGCGGTATCACGCTTTACAAGAACAAGATCGCCCGCGCCAAGAGCATCGACGAGAAGAACATGTACACCGACTCGCTGATGATCGTTTACGATCTTCGCAACCAGTATTTCGGCGATCATGAAAAGTACGGCACGCCGTATATCCTCGACCGCAAGGCCCGCGAGTACCTGATGTATAAGCCCAGCGACCGTAAAGGCATCCGTGAGGCGTTCCGCGCGGCTATCGAAGCCGGTGGCGACAACACCGATCCCGAGACTGTCGTGGCTTATTTCTCGAATCTTTGCGACGACTACAAAAATACCGACGAGGTGATGCCCGACGAGATCATCGCCGAGTACGATCGCCTGACGCCGTTCTTCGAGAAAAATCCCGCTGCCGCCGAGTATAAGAGCCAGTTCGATGCTGCATTCGGATTGAGCGGCGCCGCAAGCTGCGAGAACCTGGAGAAACTTTTCCGCGGCAAGCTGGCTGCTGCTCCTGACGACGAGGCGCTGCTTTCGCAGGCCGTGGCCCTGATGTCGCGTGCCAAGTGCGACGGTGATTTCTACTTTTCGCTCGCTGAGAAATACTACCAGGTGAAACCGTCGTCGGAGACGGCGATGTTCCTGGCCCAGGCTTTCCAGAACAAGAAGGACTATGTGAAGGCCAAGACTTACCTGAACGAAGCGCTGGCCGTTGAGACGGACCCTGCCGAGCGTCAGAAACTGCTCGTGCGCATCGCACTGGTCGGCCTTGTGTCCAATGACCTCCCGGGTTCTGCCAATGCTGCACGCCAGGCCCGCGACCTCAATCCCGAGGACGGTGTTCCTTACTTCATCCTGGCGCAGTGCTACGCATCGTCGGCCGGTTCGTGCAGCGGTTTTGCCGGTCTGGCTACCTACTGGGCCGCATACGATACGATGGCCAAAGCCGTCGAGCTGCTGCCGAGCGATTCGGAGTATATGGAGCATGCCAAGAGCGCTCTCGGCAAGTTCCGTTCGGCTTTCCCCAGCTCGGAGGACTGCTTCTTCAACGAGCTGCAGGAGGGTGCGCGTTACACGGTGACCTGTGGACTCGCTGCCGGTATCTCGACTACCGTTCGTCCCCGCTAAATCGCTTCCGATAGGGTTTTTCGATGGGAAAACGCATGATAAGAATGATCAGGGTAGCACTCTCCATGACGGGGAGTGCTATCTTGCTATTCTCATGTGCGGGCAAGGATGCGGGCCATACGTCGGGCTCCGACGAGGCCCTGATGACCGAATACAGCGAGGACCTTTCGGTCGTGATGTCGCAGAACGGCCGCCGGTCTTACCATTTCGTGACGCCGTTGCTCGAAGGATATTCACTGGGCCGCGAGCCTTACCGTGAGTTCCGCAAGGGGGTGAAAATCACCACCTACCAAAACGACTCGCTGACGACTGTCGACGCTGTGCTGACAGCCAACTACGCCATTTACTACGAGAACCGCGAATTGTGGGAGGCCAAAGGTAACGTTGTCGTCGAAAAATCCGACGGTAAGACCCTTTACACCCAGCAACTGTTCTGGAATGCGCGGACCAAGAAAATCTATTCGAACGTCGATTCGAAGATCGTGCAGAACAACGGCCGCGATGTCTTCATCGGCGAAGGTTTCGAATCGGACGAAGAGTTCAAGGACTGGCGCTTCCGCCGCATGAAGGGCCGCATGGAGGTCGAGATGAAGCAGAACGCCGATTCCACGGCTTCCGATTCCACGGCCGTGCGTCCGCCGGCCGAATCCCGGCCTGCGGATGTAAAACCTGAACCCGCTAAGGCTCCTTCGGTGTCGCCTGAGACCGTTCCTGCCCGGGATGTTCCTGACGGGATGGCCGAAAAGCGGGCTGAAAGGGCGGATGCTCCGGCTCCGGTCAAGTCGTTGCGAAAGATGGACGACTTCCAGGCGGAGGCCCGTCCGGCTTCGCACGATGTGAAGGCTTCCGCCGAACCGCAGTCCGGAAAACCCAAAAATTAATGCGATGCTTACTACCGTCATCCTGATCGTCGTAATGCTGCTGTTGTCGGCCTTTTTTTCGGGGATGGAGATTGCCTTCACGAGCAAGAACCGCCTCAAGTTGGAGATCGACCGCAAGCAGAACCGCATGTTCGACCAGATCGCCGAGGTTTTCGCCCGCCATCCGGGGCAGTATATCACCACGATCCTCGTCGGCAACAACATCGCACTGGTCGTCTACTCGTTGTCGATGTCGATGCTCCTGCGCGGAATCTACGCTTCGCTGGGGTGGGAACAACTCGCCCGGAGTGGTTCGGTCGCCGTGGATACCGCCATCTCGACCATCATCATCATTTTCTGCGCCGAGTTCCTGCCTAAGTCGATCTTCAAAAACAACCCCAACTTCTACTACCGCGCACTGGCGCCGGTAATCTACTTTTTCTACATCGTCCTCTACCCGGTAGCGCGTTTCACGACGCTGCTTTCCCACGGCATCCTGCGCCTTCTGGGCCGTCGTGTCGAGGAGAAGAACATCACGCCGAGTTTCGACCGCGAGGACCTTGCGGCGCTGCTAGACTCGAACAATTCGGAGCAGCATTCCGAGCCGGACAACGAGCTGAAACTTTTTCAGAATGCGCTGGATTTCGCCGACCTGCGTGTGCGGGACTGCATGGTTCCGCGCGTGGATGTCGAAGCCGTGGACATCGACGACACCTCGATCGAGCAACTCACGGCGCGCTTCGTCGATTCGAAGTATTCGCGCATCTTCGTCTGGCGCAAGTCGATCGACAACATCGTCGGTTACGTCAATTCGAAAAGTCTCTTTACGCGGCCCCGGCAGATCGCCGACGTGATGATGGAGGTCAATTTCGTCCCCGAGACCATGCCCCTGCAACTGATGCTGGAGAATTTCATCAAGCACCGCTCGAATATCGCGGTCGTGATCGACGAGTTCGGCGGTACGGCGGGCGTCATCTCCCTCGAAGACGTGCTGGAGCAGATTTTCGGCGAAATCGAGGACGAGCACGACATCCCGGACCTCACCGAAAAGCAGGTCGGCCCCGATGAGTATGTTCTCTCGTGCCGCCTGGAGGTGAAATACCTGAACGAGAAGTACAGCCTGGGTATCGAAGAGAGCAAGGAATACGATACGCTCGCCGGCTTCATCATCTATAATTACGAAGGTATTCCCACCGCCGGGGAGACGGTTTTCATCGGCGGCCTGCAACTGCGGATTCTTCGCACGACGCGTTCGCGCATCGAACTGGCGCGGGTGAAAAAATTGTAGCGGCAGCCGCTTTCCGCCGCGTTGCCGGGCTTCTTCGGCGAGTCCCCGCCTGAACGGCGGTCTGGGGCGGCTCGGGCTTGTAATCGCGGCTGCACGTCGTACGTATATTTTTACTTTTATTCTGTTCGTTTTACAATTAATTTTACTACCTTTGGCTGATAATTCGAAACAATACGAATAATTAACAATTTATATGGCAAGTTTAAACACTTTACGAACCAAGTTCGGCATCGTGCTTTCTATCATTATCGCACTGGCCCTCTTGGCATTCATCCTCTCTCTGAAGACCGAAATGGGTTTCTCGGGTAACGACCCGCGTGTCGGCGTGATCGACGGCGAGAAGATCAACTATTCGGAGTACTACGAGCAGTACGAGCAGATCAAGTCGCAGAACAACGTGCAGGAGAGCGACGAACAGCAGTCGGCTATGCTGGCCAATGCCGCGTGGCAGTCGCTGATCGCCAAGCATGTGCTTACGCCCGGTTTCGATGCGATGGGTCTCCGCGTTACGGAGCCCGAGCGCCTGGCGATGGTCAGCGGTCAGCATCCTTCGCAGGCTTTCTACAACGCTTTTGCCGATCCGCGTACGGGTGAGTACAACGTGGCTGCCATCAGCCAGTTCCTCGCGCAGGCCGAAACCAACCGGGAGGCTGCCAGTGCATGGGCGCAGCTCAACGAGCAGGCCCGTCTGGAGCGTGAGGTGCAGAAATACTTCGGCCTGGTGAAGGGTGGTGTTTACGTCAATTCGCTGGAGGTTGCCCGCGGTGTCGACGCTGCCAACAAGACTTTTTCGGGCAAATGGGCCGGCAAGAAGTTCTCGGCTGTTCCCGACTCGCTGGTCAACGTTTCGTCGAGCGACGTGAAGGCTTATTACAACAGCCATAAGAACCAGTTCAAGCAGACCCCGTCGCGCACGATTTCGTACGTTGTATTCGAGGTAGCTCCTACGGAAGACGATATGCTGGCGCTCGAGAAGAACGTCATGGAGGTAGGCCGGGAGTTTGCCGCCGCCGAGGAGGTGAAAACCTTCGTTCGCGGTAATCGCAACGGCAAGATCGCCGAAGGTTATGTCACGGCAGCCCAGCTTTCCGACGAGGAGGCCAAGGCGCTGATGAACGGCGAGATGTACGGTCCCGTGCTGAAGAACAACGAATGGACGATGGCCCGCGTACTCGATACGAAGATGGTTCCCGACTCGGTAGGCGTGCGCCACATCGTGTTGCCCTATACGCAGGAAGCGCTTGCCGACAGCCTGCTGACGGTGCTGAAAAACGGTGCTGATTTCGCACAGACTGCTGCCCGGTATTCGGTTTACGATGCGACGGCTGCCAATGGCGGCGAAGTGGGCGTGCTGCCTTTCTCGGCCTTCTCGGGTGAGTTTGCTGCTGCTCTTGCCAATGCCAAGCAGGGCGATATCGTGAAGATTGCTTCCGGCGACGCTATTCAACTGATGCAGGTATACCGCGCCGACAAACCTTCGAAGCACGTGCAGGTGGCTACGATCACCTATCCCGTGGAGGCTTCAGCCGCTACGCGCCGCGACGTGCACAACCAGGCCGGTTCCTTCATGGTCAACGCCAAAGGTGCAGCCAGCGCGTTTGCGGACGCCGCTTCGACGGCTGCCGTGACTCCCCGCATCGCTTCGATCGCCCAGAGCGACCGTACGATCCGCGGTCTGGAGGATTCGCGTGAGGTAGCCCGCTGGGCGCATGGCGCGAAGAAAGGCGACCTTTCGGCGATTTTCAATGTAGGCAAGGACTACGTGATCGCTACGCTGACTGAGATCGACGACAACGAATATGCTCCGGTAGATAAGGTTGCGGCCCAGATCCGTGCGCAATTGCTCCGTGACAAAAAATACGACTATATCGTCAAGAGCCTTTCGGGGTCTACCCTCGCCGAGCAGGCCGCAAGCCTCGGTTCGGAGGTAGAAGACTTTTCGGATGTGACCTTCGGATCGTTCTACGTGAACGGCGTAGGCATGGAGCCCCGTTTGGTCGGCGCTATCGCATCGGCTGAGAAGGGTGCGCTGTCCGCTCCCGTGAAGGGCCTTTCGGGTGTCTATGTCTTCGAAGTCGAGGATATCACGGCCGATGACAAGCAGACCGCCGAAGGCGAGAAGGTTCGTGCTCAGGCTATGGCTGAGGGCGTAGCCCAGCAGTTCGCTATTCCGGCGATCCAGCAGATGGCGAAGATTCAGGACCTGCGCGGCAAGTACTTTTAATTTGGAGTGATTGCGGTGTACCTGCCGCATACCCGATGGAATACTCATCTTAAATAAGGTTGTAACTTAAAAAGTTACAACCTTATTTGTGTATAGAACGTAATGATTTAGGAAACGTTGGCCGTAAGAGCGTTAGATCGAACTCTCGGAGGCGTCGCTGGCGAATGCCGGATGATTTCTTCCGTTCCGGCGTTCTTTTTGCTATCTTTGGTGTCGTGACGACGCTTTTTGGTCGGAGGATTTTGCCGGGCCGCATGCAATCCGGCCTTGTATCTGTCCGGCTTTTTTGTATCTTTGCTGAGGGTAAACTTCGGCTTGGACGGACGAAACCCCGGCAAATCCGGTTTGCGTCCGGTATGCACACTGCTTTGTATCACTTAAACATATTCGCCATGAATAACTTCATCTATCACAATCCTACCAAACTGGTTTTTGGCAAGGGCCAGATTGCCCGTCTGCCGAAACTTATTCCCGCCGGAAAGCGCATCATGCTGACTTTCGGCGGCGGCAGCGTCAAGCGCAACGGTGTCTACGACCAGGTCGTTGCCGCACTCGAAGGCCGTGACTTCGTCGAGTTCTGGGGTATCGAGGCGAATCCTTCCGTCGAGACCCTGCGCGAAGCCATTGCACTGGGTAAGGAACAGAAGGTCGATTTCCTGCTGGCGATCGGCGGCGGATCGGTTATCGACGGTACGAAACTCATCGCTGCGGGACTTCTCTACGACGGCGATGCGTGGGATATCGTGCTCAAGGGGCAGGCCGAAAAGACCGTGCCGCTGGCTACGGTCCTCACCATGGCGGCTACGGGCTCCGAGATGAATTCCGGAGCAGTTATTTCACGCTACGAAACCAAGGAAAAATACGCTTTCTACGGCGATTACCCGGTCTTTTCGATTCTAGATCCCGAGACGCTCTATTCGCTGCCGAAGCGTCAGGTGGCCTGCGGACTTGCAGATACTTTCGTGCACGTGCTGGAGCAGTATATGACTACGCCCGATCAGTCGCGCCTGATGGACCGCTGGGCCGAAGGCATCCTGCATACAGTGGTCGAGATCGCTCCCAAGGCGCTGGCCGACGAGCGCGATTACGACGTAATGTCGGAATACATGCTTTCGGCGACGTTGGCCTTGAACGACATGATCCGCATGGGAGTGACGCAGGATTGGGCGACGCATATGATCGGCCACGAACTGACGGCGCTGCACGGGCTCACACACGGCGCGACGCTGGCTATCGTTATCAACGGGACCCTGCGGGTGCTGCGTGAGCAGAAACGCGGCAAACTGCTGCAATACGGCGAACGCATCTGGGGCATCACCGAGGGATCGGACGAGGAGCGCATCGACCGCACGATTGCGGCCAACGAAGCGTTTTTCCGTTCGCTGGGCCTCTCGACGCGCCTTTCGGAAGAGGGGATCGGCGAGCAGACGATTGCCGAGGTCGAACGCCGCTTCAATGCTGCGGGCGACAAGTTCGGCGAGGCGCAGAATGTCGACGGAGCCATGGCCCGCCGGATTCTGGAAGCCTGCCTCTGATCGGAGCCATTCAACGAAAAAGCCCGCGTCCGGTTATACAGGACGCGGGCTTTTTCGTAATTGTGTTTTATTCGTCGACACCGAATGTCGAGACGTTCAGACTGCCGAGCGCATCGACCGTGATGCCGTATTCGCCTGCCTGTACATCTTTGAGGATGATGAGGTAGGAACTGCCCCCGAAGCGGCGCGATGTGAAGGGCTGCCGCTCCAGCGTGTTGCTCTGTTGGTCGCCGAAGGTTCCGACCGACGCGTATTCGGCGATCCGCATTTTCTTTTTGACCTTGAACCGGAAGACGCTGATTACCGACATCGGGTCGATCTGGTTGTCCGGAACGCGGATGATAAATGCGATGCCGTCGTCTTTTTTGAACCGGACGAAGGCCCGGGGACCCTTCAGGGTCATTTCGTCGATATGGTCCTTTCCGATGCCGAATAATTTCTGGCCGGTGGATGAACGGTGGCGGGGTGTCAGGCTCTCCTGGACGAGTTGTTCGGTCTTGTCGCCGGGGCGGATGGCCAGGGCCTGACCGACAAATTCGGGCTCGGGAAATTCCGGAGCCTGTGCAAAAACGACGGTCGCGGCGCAGCAGGCGGCAAACAGCAATAAAAACTTTTTCATAGCGGGGTAAATTGACGTCACAAGATAGGACAAATCGTCTCTCCGCGCAAATTTAAGGCGGGAAAATATCCGGAAAATTCGATCGCTTCGCATGAAGAACCCCGCACCGGAAGGTGCGGGGTTCTTCGTTGTTGCTACGGACGGGCGTTTATTCGATGGCGAAGGTCGAGACGATGGTCCCTTTTTCGTCGAGGCTGTTCGGGTTGCTGACCGTGATGCCGAATTCTCCGGCGGGTTTGTCGATCAGGGTGAGCAGGTAGGACTTCTCGCCGTATTTCTCGGCCGAGAAGCGGAGACGCTCCAATTTATTGGATTTCACGCTGCCGAAGGAGCTGACCGAAGACAATTCGGCAAGGCGTTTCTTCTTGCTGGTCTCGAACCGGAAGACATTGATGATCGAGATCGGGTCGGTGGCATTGTCCACGGCCTTGACGATGAACCGGATCTCGTTATCGCCTTTGAGGCGGACGGCAGCTTCGGGCGTGTCGATGATGAGTTTCGTCTTGGCCTTGCCGATGCCGAAAATCTGGGCGCTGGCGTTTGCGCGGGTTCGCAGCAGGACGGTCTCCTTTTCGAGTTTGGAACTGCTGCCGTCGGGCAGGATGGTGACGACCTCCCCGATGAAATCGGGTTCGGCGATTGCGGGCGTTTGCGCGAAGGCGCTGCCAAGAAGCAGCCCGAAAAGGGCTGTACAGAAAAGTTTCTTCATAATCAGAATTGTAAAAAGGCGTTTAGTCGCACAAATATAGAAATTACCAGCTTTTGTGACAACTTTTTCGACAATTTTCCGAACCGAACATGCAAAAAAAATCCTCCCGGTTTTTCAGCCGGGAGGATTTCGGGAGTTTTCTCAGTTGTTGCCGGGAGTTATTCGGCAAGCAGGATTTCGAGCATCTTGATAGCTGCCGTGGCGATCGGCGTACCGGGGCCGAAGATGGCGGCAGCGCCGTCCTTGTACAACTGTTCGTAGTCCTGTGCGGGAATCACGCCGCCGACGATGACGATGATGTCCTCGCGGCCGAGCTTCTTGAGCTCTGCGATGATCTGCGGCACGAGCGTCAGGTGGCCGGCGGCCAGCGACGATACGCCGACAACATGCACGTCGTTCTCGACGGCCTGCTTGGCGGCCTCTTCCGGAGTCTGGAACAGCGGACCCATGTCGACATCGAAGCCGATGTCGGCATAACCCGTGGCAACCACTTTGGCGCCGCGGTCGTGTCCGTCCTGGCCGAGCTTGGCGATCATGACGCGCGGCTGACGGCCCTCTTTCTTGGCGAATTCGGCGCACAGCTCCTTGGCGCGCTCGAACGATTTGTCGTTTTTCACTTCTGAAGAGTATACACCTGAAATGGAACGGATAACAGCTTTGTAGCGGCCTACGACAACCTCGCAGGCATCGGAGATTTCACCCAGCGACGCGCGGACCTTGGCGGCCTCGACGGCCAGTTCGAGCAGGTTGCCCTGCTTGGTCTTCACGCACTCGGTGATAGCGGCCAGCGCCTTCTTCACAGCGGCCTCGTCACGGTTGGCGCGCAGCTCCTGCAGACGCTTGATCTGGCTTTCGCGCACGGCCGTGTTGTCCACGGCGAGAATGTCGATCGGAGCCTCTTTCTCCAGGCGGTATTCGTTGATACCGATGATCTTCTCCTCGCCGGAATCGATGCGGGCCTGCTTGCGGGCCGAAGCCTCCTCGATACGCATCTTCGGAATGCCGGTCTCGATGGCCTTGGCCATACCGCCCAGCTTTTCGACCTCTTCGATGCGCTCCCAAGCTTTCTGGGCGATCTCGTTGGTCAGCGTTTCGATGTAGTAGGAACCGGCCCACGGGTCTACCTCGCGGCAGATGTTGGTCTCTTCCTGGATGTAAATCTGCGTGTTACGCGCAATACGCGCCGAGAAGTCGGTCGGCAGGGCGATGGCTTCGTCCAGGGCGTTGGTGTGCAGCGACTGGGTGTGACCCAGGGCGGCGCCCATGGCTTCGATAGCCGTACGGGCCACGTTGTTGAACGGGTCCTGCTCCGTGAGCGACCATCCCGAGGTCTGCGAGTGGGTGCGCAGAGCCAGCGATTTGGGGTTCTTCGGGTTGAACTGCTTGACGATTTTGGCCCATAGCATACGCGCGGCGCGCATCTTGGCGATCTCCATGAAGTGGTTCATGCCGATAGCCCAGAAGAACGACAGACGCGGTGCGAAGGCATCGATCGACATACCTGCGTTGACGCCGGCACGGAGGTACTCCAGACCGTCGGCGAGCGTGTAAGCCAACTCGATGTCGTTCGTGGCGCCTGCCTCCTGCATGTGGTAACCCGAAATCGAGATCGAGTTGAACTTGGGCATGTTCTTCGACGTGTACTCGAAGATGTCGGCGATGATGCGCATCGAGAACTCGGGCGGATATATATAGGTATTACGCACCATGAACTCCTTGAGGATGTCGTTCTGGATCGTACCGGCCAACTGGTCGAGCGTGCAGCCCTGCTCCAGTCCGGTCACGATGTAGAAGGCCAGTACGGGCAGCACGGCTCCGTTCATGGTCATCGACACCGACATCCGGTCGAGCGGAATGCCGTTGAACAGCACCTTCATGTCCTCCACCGAGCAGATCGACACACCGGCTTTACCCACGTCGCCCACCACGCGCGGATGGTCGGCGTCGTAGCCGCGGTGCGTAGCGAGGTCGAAGGCTACCGACAGGCCCTTCTGGCCTGCGGCGAGGTTGCGGCGGTAGAATGCGTTCGACTCCTCGGCGGTCGAGAAGCCGGCATACTGGCGGATGGTCCACGGACGCATCACGTACATCGTCGAGTAGGGGCCGCGCAGGAACGGGGCGATACCTGCCGCATAGTTCAGGTGCTCCATGCCTTCGAGGTCTTCGGCCGTGTAAGCGCCCTTGACGGGAATACGCTCGGCCGTCAGCCACGGCTCTACCTGTCCGCAGCCTTTCGAGGCGCAGCAGCTTTTCTGCCCGCCTGCTTCGTATGTCAGTTCTGAAAATTTAGCTCTCATGATTAGATTCCCATCTCTTTAAGGTAGAACTTCAGTGTTTCGAGGACGTTCGACTTCACGTTGATGAAGTTCGTAATGCCCTGGGCCTCCAGTTCGGGCGTGCATGCGGGAGCGCCTGCAACCACGAGGATGGCCTTGCCTGCAAGCAATTCCTTCACCTTCGGCGCGGCCTCTGCATAGTCGTCGTCCGAAGCGCAGACTACCACGATTTCGGCCTTCGATTCGAGTGCGGCCTTCACGCCTTCCTCGATCGACTTGAAGAACGTGTTGTCCTGTACGCGGATTCCGGCGCAGCCGAAGAAGTTGCACGAGAACTGGGCGCGGGCACGAGCCATAGCCAGGTTGCCGCAGGTAAGCATGAACGCTTTGGGCTGCTTGCCCGAGCGGTCTACATGCAGACGCATCGCCTCGAAGGCCATGGCGCCGCGGTAGGGCGCGAGGACATTGCCTTCGGCAACGGGACGGGTAACGGCTTCTGCCGTGATCTCCTTCGGGGCGACCTCCGTGAAGTTGGGGAACTGGTTGGCGCCGAGCAGCGTCTGGCGGCGCGTTGCGATCGCTTTGTCCTTGGCGGCGGCCGAAGCAGCTACGCGCTCCTTGATGAAGCCGGCCTTATATGCCTCGGCGTAGCCACCCTTCTCCTCGATTTCGAGGAAGAGCTTCCAGGCCTCGGCGGCGATCGACTGCGTGAGGTTCTCGACGTAATACGAACCGCCTGCGGGGTCTACGACCTGGTCGAAGTGCGACTCGTGCTTGAGCAGCAGTTCGACATTGCGGGCGATGCGCTTCGAGAATTCCGTCGGGGTTTCGAAGGCGTTGTCGAACGGCGTAACCTCCAGCGAGTGTACACCGGCGATGATGGCCGACATAGCCTCCGTCGTGCCGCGGAGCATATTTACATAGGGGTCGTAAACGGTCTGGTTCCAGTCCGCCGTGCGGGCGTGGATGTACATCTTGCAGGCGCAGTTCTTCGCGGGATTGTAACCCTTGACGATGTTGGCCCACAGCATGCGTGCCGCACGGAACTTGGCGATTTCGAGGAAGTAGTTCGAAGTCACCGCGAACGAGAAGCGCAGCTTGCGGGCGGCCAGTTCGGCGTCTACACCGGCGTCCGTCAGGCGGGCGATGTAGTCGTTACCGGCGGCCAGTGCGAATGCGAGCTCCTCGACGATGGTCGATCCGGCGTTCGAGAAGATGCCGGCCGAAACGGTCACGATGCGGATGTGCTTGTACTCCCGGGTCTTTTCGATCAGCGATGCGATGCGTGCGAAGCACTTCTCGCCGTTGGGCGAGCAGAATTCGCCCTTCTGGGAAAGCCCTTTCACGAGCGGGTCGATCGAGAACGCCACGTGCGCGTCGGCTGCAAGGCCCTCCTTTTCGAGTTTTGCGATCACCAGGTCGGCGATGCTGCCCGTCTGCACGCCGCAGAAGGTGATTTTGATCGCGGGGATCGAGATTCCGTCGAGCAACTGGTCGAGCTCTTCGGCCGTGAAGCCTTCCTTCGCGATCGAGAAGCCCAGCGAGTCGACGCCCGAGTTGAGGAGCTTCAGCGCTTCGGCGTTGGCCTCCTTGGGACATTTTACCTCGACGGTCTGATGTACGTTCCAGCGGTTGTGGCTGCGCGTACCTCTGACGTACGGGAACTCGCCTGCCTGCGAGCCCAGAAACTGGATGCCTTCGAGATTTTCGGCGCGGTAGTAGGGGCGGACGTTGAATCCTTCACCCGTACGCCACACCAGCTTACGCTCGTAATCGGCTCCTTTCAGGTCGGCTGTAATCACCTCCTCCCACTTCTCGGTCGGAACCGGCGGGAACTCGGTGAACAGCTTTTCACGTTTGGTATTTGCCATGACTATTTAGAGATTAGTATGAGTATAGTTTCGATATGTTTCAAAATTGCACGTAAAGGTACAAATTAATTACTTAATTGTAACAAGAAATTGTTACTAAAATAACAGTGCGCCGGATTTTTTGTCGATTCCGGTGTCTGTTTTATTTTCGGGCATTTCAAAACCGGGATTAATATTTTAGAGGTTATTTGGTGTAATTTTGGTCTAAATGACCTCTATTTTCTGAAAAATCAAAATTTGTGATTTTTCAGTAGTTGGTGTGAAAATGGATGTATTTTTCCGAAAAATGCTGAAAATTTCGAGGTGTATGCGTGAAAAATGAGTTATTTTTCGCGAAAATGATGAAAAAATAGACTGTTTTTCGAAAAAATAGTGATTTTGTAAAATGAATATTCTGGAATTATTCGTACATTTGTAACCGGAACAAAAGTTGTACCGCAGCGGGGGAGCGCCCCGGATAGTCAGGTCGGCACGTTCTGCCGAGAGGCAGTTGTCCGGTTGAATTTTGGTTAGGTTTTAGTTTGCAATTATTGGGTTCTTCCCCGCGCGGTTTTTCTTACGAACACTAATCCTTAATCAGTCAGGTATATGTCATCATTACTCAGATTCAAGATGGTCGATGCGGCCATAAATCACACGGCCGTCGAAGTGAAAATCCCCGAGGGACGCCCTTCCGACTATTTCGGGAAGAAGGTATTCGGACGTGCGGCCATGCGGAAGTATCTCGACAAGCGCACGTATGCGGTCCTGCTCGAAACGATGGAAAAACGCGCTCCGCTTACGCGTGAAGTTGCGGACAGCATCGCAGCCGGCATGCGCCAGTGGGCGCTGGAGCACGGCGCCGACCACTATACCCACTGGTTTCAACCCCTGACGGGCGGTACTGCCGAGAAACACGACGCCTTTGCCGAGCCGGACGGCCTGGGCGGTGTGCTGGAGGAGTTCTCCGGCAAGCTGCTCGTGCAGCAGGAGCCCGACGCTTCGTCATTCCCCAACGGCGGCATCCGCAATACGTTCGAGGCCCGCGGCTACTCGGCCTGGGACCCCACGTCGCCCGCCTTCATCGTCGATACGACGCTTTGCATCCCCACGGTCTTTATCGCCTATACGGGCGAGGCGCTTGATTACAAGGTCCCCCTGCTGCGTTCGCTGACGGCCGTCGACAAGGCCGCCACGGAGGTGTGCCGCTACTTCGACAAGAATGTCGAGAAGGTCTTCTGTTACCTGGGCTGGGAGCAGGAATACTTCCTTGTGGACGAGAGCCTTTGGGCCGTGCGTCCCGACCTGATGCTTACGGGCCGTACGCTCATGGGCCACGAATCGGCCAAGAACCAGCAGCTCGAAGACCACTATTTCGGGGCGATCCCGACGCGCGTGATGGCCTTCATGCGGGACCTCGAATACGAGTGCCTGAAACTGGGTATTCCGGTCAAGACCCGTCACAACGAGGTAGCTCCCAATCAGTTCGAACTGGCTCCGGTCTACGAGGAGGCCAACTTGGCCAACGACCACAACCAGTTGCTGATGACTATCATGGATAAGATCGCCCGCCGCCACCAGTTCCGGGTGCTGCTCCACGAAAAGCCTTTCAAGGGTATCAACGGTTCGGGCAAGCACAACAACTGGTCGCTGGGAACCGATACGGGCGTGAACCTGATGGGCCCGGGCAAGACCGCTTCGGAGAACCTCCAGTTTATCACCTTCCTGGTCAATGCCATTGCGGCGGTATACAAGCATAACGGGCTGCTGAAAGCGTCGATCATGAGCGCTACGAACGCCCATCGCCTGGGCGCCAATGAGGCGCCTCCCGCCATCATCTCGACCTTCCTCGGGACACAGGTTTCGGCCGTGCTGGACAAGCTGGCCGCTTCAAAGGGCGACGATGCCATCCGGTTCGATGCCAAGAACGTCTTCAAGATGAGCGGTATTTCGCATATCCCGACGCTGCTGCTCGACAATACCGACCGTAACCGGACTTCGCCGTTCGCCTTCACGGGCAACCGCTTCGAGTTCCGCGCCGTGGGGTCGTCGGACAACTGCGCCGAGGCGATGATCGTGCTCAACTCGGCCATGGCCAACGAACTGACCGAATTCAAGAAGGCTGTGGACGCCAAGATCGAGGCCGGCGCCAAGAAGGAGAAGGCCATTTACGAGGTGCTCAAACAGATGATCAAGGCCTGCAAGCCCATCCGTTTCGACGGTAACGGCTATTCCGACGCATGGAAGGCCGAGGCGAAGAAGCGCGGCCTCGACTGCGAGACCTCTACACCGCTGATCTTCGACCGCTACCTGGACAAGGCGAGCCTCAAGATGTTCGGCGACATGGGTGTCTTCACCAAAGTCGAGCTCGAAGCCCGTACCGAAGTGAAGTGGGAGACCTACACCAAGAAAATCCAGATCGAGGGCCGCGTGTTGGGCGACCTGGCGATGAATCACATCGTGCCCATCGCCTCGAAATACGAGGCGGTGCTGCTCGACAAAGTCTATAAGATGTCGCAGATTCCGGGTTTGAACGCTGCGCCCGACATCGAACTAATCAAGCGGATTCAGGACCATACGGCTTCGATCCAGAAACTCACCGACGAGATGGTCGACGCCCGCAAGGTGGCCAACCGGATCGAAGACCCGCGTGAAAAAGCGATCGCTTACCACGATACCGTCGCGGTCTGCTTCGATGAGATCCGCCGCCATATCGACAAGCTCGAAGAGATCGTCGACGACCAGATCTGGCCGCTGCCGAAATACCGCGAACTGCTCTTCCTGCGATAGTTTTTCGATTTCAGCGGGCATCTTTACGCTTGCTCTCGTGTGGCACGAATGGGACGTATTTCGATACTACCCATCCGTGCCACATTTCGTTTAAGCGCAAACCTGTTCCCCTGAAATCAAAAACCGCTTCTTTGTAAGCGGCGATTTCCGCATAACACCGACAAGCCGGAACAGGGGAATACATGCGTATTCCCCTGTTCCGGCTTCTTTGATTTTAACAATCGGGTGTTCTCCGGTTCCTATTTTCGGTAGACGACTTTCCCGCCGATCATCGTCAGCGAAATGTCGATCCCTTCGTCGAAAAGCACGATGTCGGCGTCTTTGCCCGGGGTGATCGAGCCTTTGCGGTCGTCGATGTGCATCAGCCGTGCCGGGGAGAGCGTCATCACCTGTACCGCTTCGGGCAGCGAAGCGCCCGCTTTGGTCACGTAGTTGCGCACCACGCGGTCCGTCGTGCAGACCGATCCGGCGAACGAACTGCGGTCGGGCAGTTTGGCCACGCCGTCCTCGATGATGGCCGCCATGCCGTCGTCGAGGCTGCCCAGGATGGTGGGGCCGTCGGGCATACCCGCGCCGCGCATGGCATCGGTGATACCGACGATGCGGTCGGGACCTTTCACTTTCCAGATCAGCCGGAGCAGCGGTTCGGGCAGGTGGATGCCGTCGCCGATGGTCTCGACGTAGATGCCGTCGAGCAGGTAGCCCGCCTCGATCACGCCCGCGTAACGCAGGGCGTTGCGGCGTGTGACGCCCGAGCACATCGAGTAAAAGTGGGTGATGCTGTTCACGCCGGCGTCGTAGGCGTCGACGGCCTCGTCGTAGAGCGCCGAAGTGTGGCCCATCGACATCTGGATGCCGCGGCGGGAGAGTTCGCCGATCAGCGCCGCGCTGCCCGGCAGTTCGGGCGCGAAGGTCCAGCGGGCGATCAGGTCGCCGCCTTTGGCAAGGATAGCGTTATAGTCTTCCGGCGTGGGATTCTTGATGTAGCGCGGGTCCTGTCCGCCTTTCATCTCCATCGAGAGATAGCCGCCTTCGATGTGGATGCCGCCGAACGCCGCACCGCGCGTGTTCCGCTTCGCGGCTTTACGGTAAGTGTCGAACAGGCTGAAAAGCGTGGCGTTGGAGCACGAAGCGGTGGTGGGGTAGATCAGCGTCGTGCCGTGCTGCGCGTGCATTTCGGCGGCGCCGAGCATCGCTTCGACCGTGCCGTCCGAGAAGTCGTGGCCCCCGCCGCCGTGGCAGTGCACGTCGATAAAGCCGGGGGCGGCGTAGCGGCCTGCGGCATCGATGACCTCGGCGCCTTCGAACGCATCCTTGAGGTCCACTCCGACGGCTGCTATGCGGCCGTCTTCGATCAGGATCGTCGCGTTTCCCACGACTCGGGAGGGCATCACCACTGCCGCGTTGACGATCTTCACCCGGTGGGGCGCTTCGGCTGCCGCAGGAAGGCAGCATGCCAGCAGTCCGAAAATGGAAAGTAAGGTTTTCATGTTATTGCTGTTTTTCTTCGTCGATATTCTGGATGCGTCCGCCGAACAGGAATACGGCGAGGATGGATACGGGGAAGAGCAGGCCGCCGAAAACGAAGAACGGAGCCCAGCCCGCGCGGGTGATCATCGGCACGACGATCATTGCGAGGATGGTTCCCAATACGGCTGCGGCTCCGCCCAGGCCGGCCAGCGAGCCGACCGTGCGGCCGTAGTGGAAGTCGGCGGCCAGGGTCATCAGGTTGGACTGTACGAACTGGTAGCCGCCCAGGATCAGGGCCATCATCACCACGGCGAAGGTTGCCGACGAAGCCATCGTAGCCCCCACGACGCCCGGCAGGGCGATGCACACGCCGACGATCATCGAGCATTTGCGGGCGAAGTTGAGCGAACGTCCGCGCTTTTGCAGCAATCCCGAGAACCATCCGCCGGCAAAGGCTCCGATGGCTGCACCCACGTAGGGAACCCAGGCCGACATGGCCACTTCGCGGATGTCGAGGTTGAAGACTTCGATCAGGTAGATGGGGATGAACGTTACGAAAATCCACCAGACCGGGTCGATGAAGAAGCGGCCCACGATCAGCGCGTAGTTTTTCCGTTCGCGCAGCAGCTCGCCCCAGCTTTTGCAGCGGCAGGGCTCGGTCTTGTGCCCCTCGGGCTGGCCGGAGAGGATGTAGTCGCGCTCTTTGTCGGTGATCCAGGGGTGTTCCTTGGGTCCCTTCTTGTTGACCCAGAGCCAGGGGATGATCCACAATACGGCCAGCGAACCCACTACGGCGAAGGTCGCTTTCCAGCCGAATGCGAGGTAGAGGAACGAAATGACGATCGGGGCGAGGATCGAGCCTACCGAGGTCGAGGCGTTGAACAACCCCTGCGCCAGGGCCCGCTCCTTGGTCGGGAACCATTCGGCGTTGGACTTGGTCGTGCCGGGCCACGGTCCCGCTTCGCCCAGCCCGAGCATGAAGCGGAACGCCGTGAGCGATTTGAATCCGGCGGCGAAGGCCGTGAAGGCGTCCGCTGCGCCCCACAGCAGGGCCGAGAAGGCGAAGCCGCGGCGTGTGCCGATGCGGTCGTAGAGTTTTCCGGAGAAAAGCTGGCTCAGGCCGTAGGCGATCATGAAGAAGATCGTGATGTCGGCCAGCAGTTTTTTGGACTGCGCTTTGAATTCGGCTTCGGGCATGGCGGGGTCGAGAATTCCCAGTTCGGCGGCGATGCCGCCTACGGCGGTGTAGACGTAGCTGCCGTCGGCCTGTTGTGCGACACGGTCGGCAGCCGCGACGATCGTCGTGCCGTCTGCGGCAGTCAGTGTGTACGTGCCGCTTGCGGCATCGAAGACTGCCCTGTCGGCCGGGTATTCGCTTTTGGTGTTGGCCACCCACATGTAGTTGAGCGTACCGCGGTCGAGGTAGTTGATGATGGATACGAGCATGATCAGGCTCAGTATGATCCATCTTAATCCATTGACTTTCATATTCGTTTCATTTATTTGTTCCATCTGGGATCCCCGATCTGGAGACCGGGCGTCATATCTTGGCCGAGGCGCAGCGAAGCCCCTTCCGCAAGCGGATTGCGGGCGGGCGCTTCGTAGGCTTCGGCAGCCTTTGCGGCGAGTCGTTTCAGGCCGCGTGCACCGGGTATCGAGGCCAGTTCGCCTGTCGCGTAACTATTCTCCACTTCGACTTTGCTGCCGGGACCCACGACGATGAAGCGGCTGGCGGGACCTGCGAAGGTGAAGACCGATTCCGTGACGCGAATGTCGGCCGCGGCATTGCTCAGCCGGATCGTTCCGGCATTGTTGTCCGCGCGGTTGATGTCGTAGAACGTGCAGCGGTCGATCTCGATTCGGGTCTGCATGGCGGCGTTGGTCACGATGGCTCCCCGGGCCATATCGGCGAAAGTGCTGTTGGCGAGTTGTATTTTTCCCACCTCGGTCTGCGACGTGCTGGCCGCCGAGAAGACGAAGTGCTGCGGAAATCCTCCGTTGAAGACCACGCAGTCCTTCACGCGAATCTCTCCGATGCGGTTGCGTCCGGAGCCGGGCGTACGGCTGCCGACCAGTCCGGCGCCCGTGTCGCCGCCCAGGTCGACCGTGCAATCCTCGATGGCGACAAGGCCGATCTCCACGCTCCCTTCCGAGGGGGTGTCGACGAGGAATTTGCCGCCGAGCGTCAGGGCGAGACCCCGCAGTACGAGGCGCTCGGCCCCGATGCCGATACGGAACGATCCGATGGCGATGCGGGGGCGTGCACCCGTTTCGCCTACGATGACCGTATTACGCTTTACGGGCAGCGTGCTTTCGATGGTGTAGCTGCCTGCCGCGACCACGAGCGTGTCATTGTCTTTGAGCGTGCGGATCGCCCGTCCCAGGTCGTCGCCCGCGGTGACGTGCCGGGTGGCGGCTCCTGCCGGAAACGCCAGCAGCGCACAGATGCAAGTTACTAATAAATTTTTCATTTTCTGTACCTTTTTAGGTTACTTGTTTACCAGCGAAGCGCTGTCGCGGTCCACGTAGAGCGTGCAGTCGCGGTGCGTACGCAGGATCGATGCCGGGCACGATGTGACGATCGGGCCGTCGCACGTGCCCTTGATGGCGTTTGCCTTGGCGATGGTGGGCACGATGGCGTAGAGTTTCTTTACGAACAGCAGTTCGGGAATGGTGATCGTGTAAGCATGTGTCGGGACCTCTTCGATGCTCTTGAAACAGCCGTCGTTGACCTGCTGGCGGATACACGTCGGGTCGAGGTCGACGGTCTTGACCGAGAGCGGGTCGTCGAAGAACGCCACGTGGGGATCGTTGAAAGCCAGGTGGCCGTTTTCGCCGATGCCCAGGAATACGATGTCGGCGGGCATCTGCCTGAGCAGTCCGGCGTAACGCTCGCACTCGGCAGCCGGATCGGCGGCCTTCGAGTCGATGTAATTCACCGATTTGAAGTTCTTTTTCGAGAAGATGCGGTCGCGCAGAAACTGCCCGAACGCCTGCGGGGCATGGGGGTCGATGCCGATGTACTCGTCCATGTGGAACGCGTTGATGCGCGACCAGTCGATCTCTTCCAGCAGCAGGTTGGCGAGAAAGTCGTTCTGCGAGGGGGCCGAAGCGAAGATGATGTTCACTTCGGGTTTGGTGTCCAGCAGTGAACGGATGTATGCCGCCACCTCGCGGGCCGCCACCTCGCCCAGTTCGGCGCGGGTTTCAGAAATCGTGACTTTGAGTCGTCCTTTGGTCAATCGGGTTACCATGTCGTTGAATAGTTTAAAAAGTTTGTTGTTTATTTTTCGTTGATGCGTTTTCCGCGGAGCAGTGCCGCGGCACATTCGTGCAGATATATCTCTATGTTGGTATAGGTTTCCGAAAGGGTGTAGGCCGCGCCGTCGGCCGCATCCGACGGGTCGAGTCCGCGGGCTTGCTCCCAGGCGTCGGGCATCCCGTCGCCGTCGCTGTCCACGGGGGCTTCGGCGGTTTCGTAGACGGGGTATCCGCCGACCTGCGACGGCGTGTCGATCAGCCCCGCCTTGCTCGGTTCTGCCGAGGCTGTATATCCTGTCGACGTGCCGTCGAGGGCATCGGTCGCAGCCCGCAGGTCCACCTTGTCGCGCGGCCATGCCCCTGCGCTTTCGACGACCGAGAGAAATGCCTCGTCGGCGCGCTGCGTCGCCGTGTGGCCCGTCGTGCCCCCGATGGGGAGTTCCGCAATACGCCCCGGCGGTGAGGGCATTCCCTCGCCTCCGGCGCCCGACCAGACGATTCCGTTGTAGTTGTCCGTTTCGATACGGGACAGTCCCGTGCCTGAACGGGTCATGTAGCGGTTTCCGTCGATATAAATCTCGGGATAGGCTGCCGGGATGCCTGCCGGTGTCAGCGAAGTCGCGGCGTAGGCCGTCAGGAACCGGTTGCGGGCCGGAGAGTGGGGGCCTTCCTTGTAGTAGTTGTTCACCAGGTTGAAGTGCCCTCCTTCGCCGCCGTAGGAGACCTCGCCTCCCCAGCCGTAAACGACGTTGTTGCGGAAATCGACGTTGCCCCGCCATTCCGAAGCCGGATAGGCCTCGGGATAGCTCGATGCGGCGTCGAAGCGCGGGTTGCGGCTGTCGTGACGCGAGATGAGGTTGTGGTGGTACGATGCGTCGCGGCCGCCCCAGATGCCGCCGTAACCGTGCGGCGACTCTTTTTCGTGGGTCGAGAACCGCAGGCTTTCGGTGAGGATGCACCATTGGAGCGTGAAATTGCGGTTGCGGTAGAACGAAGCGCACTCGTCTACGCTCCAGCTCATCGAACAGTGGTCCAGGATCACGCCGTCGCTGCTCTGTCCTTCGCAGGCGTCCTGCGCCGATCCGGTGTCGAATTCGTCCCCGAGGCGGAAGCGCAGGAAGCGGACGATGACGTTTTCGGCATAGGTGATCGCCAGCGGCCAGTTCTTCAGGCAAATCCCGTCGCCCGGGGCGGTCTCGCCCGCAATGGTGATGTCGCATCCCTGCCCGGCATAACGCCCGTCGTTGCGGATGTAGAGTTTCGCCGCGAGCGGGATGACGCCCGAGACCTTGAACATAATGATTTTGGGGCCGGGCTGCATCAGCGCCCAGCGCAGCGATCCCTCGGGCGGCGTGGGGTAGGCGTCGAGCAGGTTGGTGACGTAGTAGACTTTGCCGCCGCGGCCTCCCGTGACGTAGCGTCCGCCGCCCTCGGCGCCGGGGAACGCCGGTGTCCGTTCTCCGGTGGCGGGGCGGATTTGCAGCGAGACGACCACCGGGTTCTTCGTACGGTTGCCTTCGCTGTCGCAGGCGTAGACGCCGTATTCGACGGGGGAATGTTCCGGCGTCGGTACGGTGCGTTCGAGTGTGGGGGTGAAATCTCCCTGCAGCGAGGTTGCATAGCTGTAAGGCGGCGTGCCGCCCGTGACGCACAGGTATTCTTCCAGCCGCACGGTCGTCCCTTCGACCGCCTCGAAGGAGGCTTCGTTGTTGCGCGAGGCGCTCAGCGGAGCGCCCTGCCGCTGCCCGCCGTCCGTACAGGCGGCGAGCAGGCAGATGGCGGCTATGAGAGAGGTTCGTTTCATCGTTTTGTATGCTTTATTCCCAGCGGGGATCGCCGAGTGTGGTTCCGGCTGCTTCCTGCGCGGCACGTACCGACTGGTCCTTGATCCGGAACGAGGCTCCGGCGGCCGACGGGTCGGCCATGGGGTTCTGCCACAGGTCGGCGGGCGCGCCGTTGTAGGCGGTCATCCGATCGGCGATGTTGTAGACGCTCGACCCGAACGTCGGGGTCTGCGCGGCGAAGTGGTAGAAGTTCGTGCAGTCGATCTGCTCCTTGGGAACATACTGCCCCTCGCTGCTTCCGGCAAACTGGAGTATTTTATAGTTCGATCCGCCGAACCAGAGTACCGAGTTGCGCAGCGAGACGGAGCGTTTCGATTGGTTCGCATTTCCCTTGTTGCGGATGTCGACCACCGCGTAGTTTCCGCCGCACGCGATGTTGTAGAGCGTGCAGTTTTCGATGGTGACTTCGAAGGCATAGTCTTCCGGTCCGGAGTTCGCCACCAGTCCGCGGGCACAGTTGGCGAAGGTCGAGTTGCGGAGCAGGAGTTTGCCGAACCGGGGGATACCCGAGGTCGAGGACATCGTGTAGACGATATTCTGCGTCTGTCCCTTGTTGGCGAAGACCAGCGAATTTTCGACTTCGAACGTCCGCAGGATTTGCAGCGAGGCGTTTGCCGCCGTACCCGAAGTGCTGAAGAGCGTCGAATTGCCCGTGGCGCCCGAATTGAGGTCCACGATGCAGTTTTCGATGCGGTAGAGGCCGATGTCGTAATCGGTGTTGGTGATCTGGCACAGGTAGGTCGCGCAGTTGAAGCGGATGTTGCGCAATACGAGACGATCGAAGGTCCCCGAGCCGCGGAAAGCGGTTCCGGCGTTGACAACGGTCCGCGACGGATCGTCCGAGGTGAGCACCAGGTTGCGCGTTACTACGGGCGCATTTTCGGTGAACGTATATTCTCCTGCCACGAGGTAGACGGTGTCGCGCTGGCGGTCGGGATCGCTGATGATCGCGGCGAGGTCATCGCCCGGACGTGCTACGATCACATCGGATGACGGTGCTGCGGGGGTCGTGAATTCGGACGAGGCGACCGTCTGCCCGTCCTTGGCTTTCAATGTCGCGGTGTATTCCGCGCCGGGTGCGAGGTTCGTCACGGTCATCGAGCCTGCGGTGATGTCGGCCGGAGTGACGGGAACCTGCTGTTCGGGCGTTTCGGAACCTTTGCGCGTGAGGACGATTTCGGAGAGCGTTTCGGGTTCGACGTAATAGAGTTCCCAGCGAATTTCCGCCGAGGCGCTGACGGGGTCGGTCGTGAAGTCGAGATGTGCCGTGGCGTAGAGCGCCGGAACAGGTCCCGGAACGGTGCGGTGCGTGCACGAACCGCGCATCTTCTTCCCGGCGTAGAGTTCCAGCGAGTATTCCGTGTCGGTGAGCACGCCTTCGCTGAATGCGATTTGCTGCGCCGCGGCCTCCTCTTCCGAAACGGAGAAGAGAAGCGCTTCGCCGCCTTCGGTCGGTGTAGCGCGTACCTCGGTGATGGCTTCCGGCTCGGTTTCGCTGTCGCCCCAGGTCATCGTCACGGTGCAGGTTACGGACCATGGCGTAGTGGTGTAAACCATTTCCGAGGTGGCTTTGACGTTCGGTATCTTCGGTTCGGTGAGCGTCCGGGCCGTTGCGACGGCGGAGTATTCCGACGACGAGACGCCCGTTTTGTCCGACAGGCTCTTTACGCGGAAGTAGTAACTCGTAGCTTCTGCAAGTTCTCCGACAGTGTATTTGTTGCCTTCGATGGATTCGATGACGGCGATGTCGCCTGCGAAATCGGCGCTCAGGGCATATTCGAGTCGGAACGAACCGGCCGCGCCGCGCCATGAGACGGTGATGTTTTCGGAATCGTTGGCGATTGCCCTGACTGCCGAGGGGCGGAGCAGGCTGCCCAGCGAAGCATCGTACACCTCGACGGCGGCATCCTGGCAGGCTCCGAGTCCTGTTGCCAGCACGGCTGCGGCGAGTAGTTTCAGGATATGGATAGCGTTTTTCATGGTTGGTCGCACGGTTTTAGTTGTTGTAGCCCAGTGAGGCATTGTTCAGGTGGCCCTGGCTGTTCATGATGACCGACGAGGGCAGCGGCATGTCGAGCCTGCGGTCCGGGTCGGTGTGGTACTGCGCTTCGATGTAAGCGTCGGAGAGGTAACCCGACGTGGGCGACGAGGTGATCCACAGCGACGGAGTGGCGGGTGCGGCTTCGGCATTGCCCGAAGGATTCCAGTTGCGCCAGCCCCCGGCTTTCATCCAGGCATCGAGTACCGCCTGGTCGGTGACCTGCTGTCCTTCGGTTCCGGGCGCCGTTTCGCCGCGGTTGAGTCCGTACCAAACGATTTCGCGCTCTCCGGCGGCGTTGCTCTTGTATTTCCAGAAGACGTAAGCCGGAACGTCGGCGTAGCTGCCCGAGAGCGTCCTGAGGTCGTACATGTCCTGCTTTACCTGGTCCATGTTGGTCTTCAGCAGGTTCCAGCGGATGAGGTCCTGTTTGCGGATCATCTCGCCGACGAATTCGAGGCGCCGCTCCGTCTGAATGGCTTTCAGAAAGTCGGCTTCCGAGCCGGAGACCGAGGCGACGTATTCGGCCTGCGACGTGCCGAAAGCGCGTTCGCGGATACGCTGGAGCGCCTGTTTCGCGTCGTCGGTCGGACCGCCGTTGAGTCGGTTGTCGGCTTCGGCGAACATCAGCAGTACATCGGCATAGCGCAGCACGATGGGCGTGATGCCGTCGTTGGCGTTTGCCGAGAATTTGGCCATCGACGGGTCTTTCCACTCGGCGCGCAGCTTGCCGCCGGTCATCATGCTCGGGCGCGTCAGTTCCTGTACGCCGTCGGCCCAGCGGAATGCTACGACCGAGATGTCGCGCCGCTTGTCCTTTACGTCGAAATCGTAATAGAGCGTGGGTACGACGCCCATCGTGCCGCCCATGTAGACGCTGGTATAGGGGTCGCTGTCGGACGAGATGGTCCCGCTGCCGCCCGGGCCGCGGTGGTAAACGCCCGCCGCAACCATCCAGTTGCCGCGCGAATTGTATTTGAAGGGCAGTTCCCAGAGGGGTTCGCCTCCGGCCGAGACTTTCACGGCGCAGTTGTCCTTGAATATCTTGGCGAAATCGTTTTCGAGGATGAATCCGCTGCCTTCGTGCTGCATGATTTCGCGGCACTCGTCGCGGGCGATGGTGTAGGTCTTCTCGACCGTAAGTTCGGGGTCGGCGCTCAGTTGCGCGGTGTTCAGCTCTCCGTAGAGGTGGTAGGCGTAGCCGCCTGCCGTGAGGGCGATGCGGGCGCGCAATGCCTTGGCGGCGGCGCGGTTGGGACGCAACACCGTGCTCGTGACGCCCTGCCCGGGCCACGGCATCAGCCGTGCGGATTCCTCCAGGTCGGCGAGCAGTTGTTTCCAGATCACGTCGCGGTCGGCGCGCCCGGCATACAGGTTTGTGTTGGAGAGCGCGTCGAAGCGGGCCGGGATGTTGCCCCAGATACCCACCAGTTCGTAGTAAATCCAGGCGCGCAGGAAGAGCGCCTCGCCCAGCAGGTAAGCCAGGTCGGCATTGTGTTCCGTGTTGCCGTAGGTGCGCAGTCCCTCGATACAGTTGTTGGCCCGCTCGATAGCGATCATGGCGTAGGAGAAAGCGTCGCCGAAATAGTTGTCCGTCTCGCTGTATTTGTAGACGGCATAGGCGGAATGGCTGTCGTTCTGGGCAGGCGTGACGCCCGACGTGGAACTGAGATGCCGTTCGCTGTCGTTGTTATACCCGTGATAAGCCCACAGGCGGCCGTTGAACGAGTTGTAGTTGATCGACTCGTAGATACCCATCACGGCTCCCGTGGCGAGCGTGGGATCGGAGAAGATCGCCTCGCCTGTGAACGACGACTCGGTCTCTGCCTCCAGAAAGTCGTTCAGGCAGGAACTCAGGCAGACCGCCGCGGCGAAGAATATGATTGTTTTCAGCGTTTTCATCTTTAGAAGGTAAGGTTAAGTCCGACAATGAAGCCCCGGGTCTTGGGATAGGGCGAATAGTCTACGCCGGGCGTAAGGGGCGTGGAGCGCCGGGTGTCTACTTCGGGGTCGAAGCCCGAGTAGCCGGTCCAGCAGAAGAGGTTCGTACCCGTGACGTAGATGCGCAACTGGCTCAGGCGCATTTTGCGCAGCAGTGCGTCGGGCAGCGAGTAGCCGATCGTAGCCGAGTTGAGACGCAGGAACGAACCGTCCTCGACGATGTAGGAGCTGACGTAGCGATAAGCGCTCATGGGGGTCCACATCGAAGTGCCGCGGTTGATTTCGTCCAGCAGAGCCGGGTCGGTGATGCGCTGTCCTGCGGCGTCGATGCTCTGCCAGCGGTTGCGGGAATCCATCGTCGTGAGCAGGTTCTGGTAGCGGTAGCCTGCCGTCGAGGTATACTCGGCTTTGTTGACGTTGAGGATCTTGTTGCCCAGCGTATAGGTGAAGTTGGCGTTGAAGTCGAATCCCTTGATGCGTCCCGCCAGCGAGAAACCGCCGGTAGCCTTGGGCAGCGTGCAGCCCAGCACCGTGCGGTCGGTTCCGGCCGAAATGGCGTCGGGGTCGCCTCCCAGGTCGCGGAACCGCACGGCGCCCGGACCCCAGCCGTTGCCGGCGATGTGGGAATTGTCCAGCACGCCTTCGTTGGCCTGCCACGAGGAACCGGTCCATGTGAAGTCGGAAGCCGGGTAACGGCCGTCGGAGACGTATCCCCAGATCTGTCCCAGCGATTGGCCCGGTATCACTACGAAGTCGTAGTCGATCTGTGTCGAGGCCCACGAAGAGTAGGCTTCGATGCGGTCCAGTCCGCCCAAGTCGAGCACCTTGTTGCGGTTCATGGCGATGTTGAACGAGAATTGCAGCGAATAGTCGCGTTTGTCGACCAGCACGGCGTTCAGCGCCAGTTCGAGACCTTTGTTCTGCGTGTTGCCCATGTTGCGGTACTGGTGCGTATAGCCCGCGCCCTTGATGGGGAAGAGGATCAACTGGTCGTGCGTGGTGTTCAGGTAGAGGTCCAGGTTACCGCTCAGGCGGTTGTTGAAGAATCCGAAATCGAGTCCCACGTTCCGGGATACGGTGGTTTCCCACACCAGGTCGGGATTGGTCATGTACTTGCCCTGCGACCAGTAGGAGACCGATGTTTCGAAGGGCAGCAACTGTGTGTTGTCGGACGTATATTCGGCAAGGGTCTGGCCGCCGGGAATGTTGTCGTTGCCCGCCAGTCCGATGCTGGCGCGCAGCTTCAGTTGCGAAAGCCACTCGGCGTCCTTGAGGAACGACTCTTCGGAGATGCGCCAGGCAACGGCTCCCGAGGGGAAATAACCCCAGGGCTCGCTCTTCTGGAACTTGCTCGATCCGTCGGCGCGCAGCGTGCCGGTCACCAGGTAGCGGTCGTCGTAGGAGTAGTTGATACGCGTGAAGAACGAGAACAGGTTGTCGGGCGTCGCATAGAAGTTATTGGTCGATACGGCCGTGCCTTCGGTCGTGAAGCGAAACGCCTGCCGCGACGAGAAGGTGACGGGGAATCCGTCGATGTCGGTGGTCAGCGTCCGCGATTTGGTCGTGTTCAGTTCCTGTCCGACGAGCACGCTGAGCCGGTGTTTCTTCGGCAGCAGGTCCTTGAATTCGTAGCTGAGTGTGTTGTAGTTGGAGATGCGGCGCGAATCGGTATTCGTCAGTTCGATGGCCGGATGGTCCTTGACCACGGAGTTCATGCGCGCATAGTAGGTCGTGATGCCGAAAAACCGCTGGTTCTCGTTCCAGTTGAATTCGAAGTTGAGGTTTGAGCGGAAAACCAGGTTTTTGGCAATGGTCCAGCTAAAACCGCCCGAGAGCGCCAGGTTGCGCCGTTTCTGGATGCGGTCGTTGTCGCGGATATATTCCGTCGGGGTGAACAGGCCGCTGTTCTTGTAGAATTCGTCGTCGTCGAAACCCTCCATCGAGAGCCCTTTGAGCGGGATCGGCGAATACTGCATGACATAACGCATGCGCGGGTCGCTGCTGCGTCCGCCGCTCTGCTCGTTGGCGCCCGATCCCGAGATTTTCGTGTCTGAAAAGCGGGTCTGGAAGTCGAGCGTGACTTTGCGCGAGGGCTTGTGCTGGAATTTGAAGGTGAAGTTGTCGCGTACGAAGTCCGAAGTGATCATCACCGCGTCGTCCATCTGGCGGGTATAGCTGGCCGAGTAGGTCATCTTGTCGCCTTTGCCCGTGAGGGCCACGTTGTAGTTCTGCGTGGTGGCCGAGCGCCCGAAGACGATCTTCTTCCAGTCGTTGCCTGCATAGTTCTTATAGAGGTGCATGTCTTCGTAGACACCGAAATAGGGCTCGTACATCGAACCGACGGCGTTCCGGTAGACCGATTGCTCGTACTGCCAGAGGGCGTACTCGTACGGATCGAGCATGTCGGGCATCGGGGTCACGTATTTCAGTCCCGCATAGGCGTTGAACGACACCTTGACGCCGTTCTGGTGGGCGCTTTTGGTCGTGATCATGATTACGCCGTTGGCGCCGCGCGAGCCGTAGATGGCTGTCGAAGAGGCGTCTTTCAGTACGTCGATCGACTGAATGTCCGAGGGCGAGATGTCGGAGATTGACGAGACGGGAAATCCGTCCACGATGTAGAGCGGCGAACTGCTCTGGGTGATGGAGTTACGCCCGCGGACATACATCGACACCTCGGCGTCCGGGGCTCCGTCGGTGGTGAGCACCTGTACGCCGGCCAGTTTACCCGAAATGGCCTCGGCGATGTTGTTGACGGGAGTGCGGACGATGTCCTCGGCCGAAACCGACGAAACGGCCCCGGTGAGGTCGGCGCGGCGCACGGTTCCGTAGCCGATCACGACCACTTCGTTGATGGACGTATTCATTTCTTCGAGCCGTACGTCGATTTTCGTGCGGCCTGCGACGGGCACTTCGAGTTTCTTCATCCCGACGTAGGTGAAGACGAGCGTATCCCTGCGCAGGTCCACGCCCTGCAAAGCGTATTCGCCTCGGGCTCCGGTCGTCGTAGCTGTGGTTTTGCCTTTGAGGGCCGCCACGGCGCCGAGCAGCGGTTCGCCGTTGATGTCGGTCACGACGCCCGTCAACTGCTGGGCCGCTGCTGGAAGAAGGGCGGACAGCAGGCAGCACAGGGTCAGGTAAAATTTGGTCATAGCGGTTTCAGGTTGGGGGTTGGTTATCGGTTGGGGGTTGGGTTCACGTATTTGCCCAGCGGGTTGTGCGAGGCGGCGCAGGCTTCGACGAAGAGCGCTGCGAACTCCTCGGCTCCGCGGACGCAGAGATGCGTATCGTCGGCATTGCCGTCGGGAAAGCGTTCGGCGACGTTGGGTTCGACGTAGAGATAGAGTTTTTTGGACTCCTCGGGACCGTATTTCTGGACGAGTTCGCCCGTCAGGCGGTTCATATCCACCAGCGGAACGTTCAGTTCGGCAGCCACTTCGGCGGCGGCCGGAACGTAACGTCCGTGGGAATCGCGCAGCGTGCCGTCCCTGTTGAACTGCCGCCGTACGACGGAGGTTGCAAGGATCGGGGTCGCGCCTTTCTCACGGGCTTCGCTGACGAAACGGCGCAGGTTTTCCTTAAAGCTTGTTTCGGGGTCGGTGTAACGTTTCGGGTCGCTTTTCTTGGCGTCGTTGTGCCCGAACTGGATCAGCAGCAGGTCGCCCGGGGCGATGCGGTCGAGAACCTTCTGCCACCGGCCTTCGTCGATAAAACTCTTGGTGCTGCGGCCCGAAACGGCGCAGTTGCGCACGACGAGTTGCGAAGGGTCGAAGAATCGTTGCAGGGGTTCGGCCCAGCCGCGGCCCGGATCGCCCGGGTCTTCGTCGCACTTGGTATTTTCGGCCATCGTCGAGTCGCCGATGGTGTAGAGCGTCGCCGGGCCTTCGGCCAGGACCTTCACTGCCGGGAGCAGCAGCAATGCACAGAGGAAAAGTTTTAGAGTTTTCATAGTTGTATACGGTTTATTTCTGCAGGTAGGCGGCAAGCGGATGCCGTGTTTCGGTAAGTTCGGCGCTGAAAAGCCGGGCCACCTCGTAGGCCCCGTCGTAGTTCCAGTGCGAATTGTCGGCGTTGCCCTCGGGGAAACGTTCGGTAATGCCCGGTTCGATATGGTTGAAATAGCGCTTCGAACCTTCGACGCCGGCCTGTTCGACCAGCTCCCACGTAGCCGTTTTGAGGTCTATGACCGGAACGTTGCATTCGGCTCCGACGGCCTCGACAGCCGTGATGTAGGGGCCGTAAGTGTCGATCAGTTTTCCCTCCTTGTCGAAGCGGCGGCGTACGACCGACGTTGCCAGCAGGGGCCGGGCGCCTTTTTCGCGGGCCTCGCGGATAAAGCGGCGGAAATTGTCGCGGAACGAGGTCTCGGCGTCGGTATGGCGCTTGGGATCGGTTTTCTGGTCATTGCCGCCGAACTGGATCAGCAGCCAGTCGCCCGGCATCAGTTGTGCGAGCACTTTGTCCCAAAGCCCTTCGTCGATAAAACTTTTCGAACTGCGGCCCGAGCGGGCGCAGTTATGGATTTCGAGGCGTGTCGTGTCGAATACCCGTTTGAGTGCGTCGCCCCAGCCGTAACCCCGGTCATAGGCCGGATCATAAGGCCTGTTATTATAGGACATGGTCGAGTCGCCGATGGTGAACAGCCGTATTCGTTGTTGTGCGCGGGATGCGCCTGCGGAAAATAGCAGGGCTGCGGCGAAGAGAATTCCGAAATATCGGGAGGTTTTCATAGAACTGAAGTTTCTTTCGGTTTATTTTCGTTAACGTACACGGTTTTTATTCTGGAGCTTAATTGTGGTGTAAGTTATTGGTTGTAAATATATTGATCTTTTGGTAGTCGGGCGTAAAAGGCTTTTTGGAATATTTTAACGTTTACAAATCTATAATTTATTCAGTCCAGATGCAAATTTTTCGTAAAAAAAATGATATATTTACACTCGTTAAACTCAAAGAATCTACTTTTTCAACCCAAATCTATCAGGTTGTCAGCTATGATTGAATCGGATAAAACAGCAACGATGGAGCAGGTCGCGCAGGCGGCCGGAGTGTCGATCGGTACGGTGGACCGCGTGTTGCACAACCGCGAGGGCGTCTCGGAAAAAACCCGGGAGAAGGTCTTCAAAGTAATTAACGAAATAGGCTATAAGCCAAATATATACGCTTCTATCCTGTCGCGCAGGAAAGAGTTCACTATCGTTGCCATCATCCCTTATTTCCAGACCGGCGAGTATTGGGAACTGGTCTATAATGGGATAACCAGGGCCGTAAAACAGTCGCAGGGGCTCAATATCGACCTGAAGATTTTTTACTACAACCAGTTCGAGTTGGAGTCGTTTCGCGGGGCCTGCCGCAATACGATCGGCGTGCAGCCCGACGCCCTTTTCATTGCACCTATTTATAAGGAAGAGACCATCCGTCTGGTGCATCAGTTGACATCGTTATCGATTCCGGTCGCTTATATCGACACGAAGCCGGAAAATACCGACTACCTCGCTTATTTCGGCATGCCGCTTTTCGAGAGCGGCTATTTGGCCGCAGACCTGCTTGTGGGTAATGATTCGGCCGTAAAAGAGGTTGTCAGCTTCAATATCGACCGCGGAGAGGCGCCTCCCAACGATTCGACGCTCAACCGCCATCGGGGGTTTTTGGCCTATTTGAAAGACAACAATCCCGGCTGCACACTCACCGACTGTTCGATGTCGCCCTTTGATTTCCTCTATAACATGCGGTTGTTCGATGCTTTTTTCGAGGAACACCCCGATGTAAAGCATATCATCACGTTCAATTCGCGTGCGCATTTGATTTCGGACTGGATGGAAATTCGTGGAATCCGGGACAAAAAGTTGCTGGGCTTCGATATGCTTCAGGCAAATATACGGGCTCTGAAGAATGGTACGATCTCTGTGCTTATCGCAGAGCGTACAGATACAGAGGCGTTTAAAGCTGTAAAGTCATTGATCGACTTTCTGGTGTTGCGGCAGCGTCCGCGTCGCCGCGACAATTTCAGCACGATCGATATCCTGACACGCTATAATGTCGATTTCTACCTCGCCGAAGAGTAAAAAAAAAGCTGTTCCGGTCCGAATTTTTTGGAAACCGGATTTATTGTCGTATTTTTGTTTTCCTGTTTCGTTAACGTTAACGAAGACGCGAAAGGCCTGAAACTACCTGAAAAACCGATAAAAATATGAAAAAACTGTTTCTGTTCCTGCTGCTTACCGCTCCGGTTGTTTCGATGGCCGGTATTTCGTGGCGGCACGTGGAAGATACCGGTCCGCAGGCTGTCGGGCGGACTTCGTCGCATTCCCGGACGGACTCCCCGGCCGTTTGCGTGCCTGGCGTTCCGGCTGCGGAATCTCCGCAGCCGGCCGTGTCGCTTCCGGCTTTTCCCGGTGCGGAGGGCGGCGGCATGTATACCACGGGCGGCCGCGGCGGTCGCGTGCTCTATGTAACGCGCCTGGACGACGACGACCGGGAGGGATCGCTGCGCTGGGCCGTGACCCGCAAATATCCCCGGACGATTCTGTTCAGGGTCTCCGGTGTCATCCGTCTCCAGAAGCGATTGAATATCACGGGTAACGATGTGACGATTGCCGGGCAGAGCGCTCCCGGCGATGGGATCTGCATCGCGGGTTTCGGTGTGGCCGTGCGGGCCGACAATGTTATCCTGCGTTACCTGCGTTTCCGTATGGGGGATGAAATGGGGGTTGCTGCGCACGACGAAGATGCCCTCGGCGGCCGTTACCACCGCAATATCCTCATCGACCATTGTTCGATCAGCTGGAGCACCGACGAATGTGCTTCTTTTTATGCCAACGAAAACTTCACGATGCAGTGGTGCATCCTCTCCGAGAGCTTGCGCCGCTCGCTGCACGCCAAGGGCAGTCACGGCTACGGCGGTATCTGGGGCGGAAAGAACGCCTCGTTCCATCATAATCTCCTCGCTTCGCACGACAGCCGCAATCCGCGTTTCGACCATCCGCTGTTGTACCTGCCCAACGTAGCGTTGGACGATTTCCGCGGCGTGGTGGATTTCCGGAATAACGTCGTCTACAACTGGGGCTCCAACAATACCTACGGCGGCGAAGGCGGGCGTTTCAACATGGTAGGCAACTATTACAAGCCTGGTCCGGCGACCCCGGCTAAGGGTCCGGCGGCATTTATCACCGCTTACGGACGTACGCCGGACCTTCATAACAAGGAGGAACAAGTCTATTACGAATCGGCTTATCCCACGCTCTACATGTCCGGGAATGTCATGGAGGGCAACCGCGTGATCTCGCGGTCGAACTATGACGGGGTTCGTTATGCGAAGACCGGCGGCGAGAAGGGAGCGTTGCTGGATGAACCGATGCCCGTCAATGGCCTCGGCGAAGGCCATACCACGACCCATGACGCGCAGCGTGCCTATACGCTCGTGCTGGCGTGGGGCGGAGCTTCGCATGTGAGGGACGCCGTAGACGAGCGTATTGTCCGCGACGTGCGTACCGGAACGGCTGCCGTGGCGGACGGCGGCAACGGCAGTACGGGCGGTTTCGTCGATACGCAGCGTGCCGTCGGCGGCTGGCCCGAGTACCGGCAGTCGTCCGTCCCGGAAGACAGCGATGGCGACGGTATTCCCGATGCCTGGGAGCAGCAGCACGGACTCGATCCAGCCGATCCTGCGGATGCTGCGAAAATTGACTCCGAAAGCGGCTATACCTGGCTCGAATGTTACCTGAACAGCCTGGTCGAAACGATTACCAATGCACAGAACAACCAAGCAAAACTCTGAACCGAATGAAACGTATTCTATTGTCGATCCTATTATCGGCCGGACTGTCGGCTGTTGTCGCTGCGCCGAAAAACGACTCCGGAAAGGTGCTTCCGGCTATGAAAAAAGCCACCCGATTCATGTACGACCGAGTGAGTACCGACGGCGGGTTCGTCTGGAACTACACCACGGACCTTTCGCGCCGCTGGGGCGAACTGGAGGCTTATCCCACCATGGTCTGGGTTGAGAAGGGCACGCCCGAAGTGGGACAGTTGATGATCGACGCCTATCATGCTACGGGCGATGAATACTACTATGATATGGCAGTGCGTTCGGCCCGCATCCTTATCCGGGGGCAGCTTCTCTGCGGAGGCTGGAACTACAAGTTCGATCTGGCCGGGGCGGCCTCCGAGCGGCGGTGGTTCGAGACCATCGGCCGCAATGCGTGGGGCATGGGCGAGCATGGCCATTATTACGGCAATGCCACCTTCGATGACGACGTGACAGCCTCGGCGCTTAATTTCCTGATGCGTATCTACCTCGAAAAGTACGACCCGCAGTTCAAGCCGGCCCTCGACAAGGCTATCGGGATGATCTTCGAAAGCCAGTATCCCGTCGGGGGATGGCCCCAGCGCTGGCCGTTGATGGACGACCATCCCGATGCTGACGGCACGCCCGACTATTCGACCTGCATCACGTTTAACGACGACGTAATTCCCAATAACATCGAGATTCTGATGCACGTGGCCTATGTGATGGGCGACGCCCGGGCCACGGAGCCGCTGATCCGCGCCATGAACTGCGTGCGGACCCTTCAGCAGGGAACCCCCGCGGCGGGCTGGGCCGATCAGTACTACCTCGACCTCACGCCTGCCAAGGCGCGCGACTTCGAGCCTGCGGCGGTCTCCACAGTCCGCACCCGCGACTGCATCCGCCTGCTGATGGATTTCTACCGCCTGACCGGCGATCGTAAATTCCTCGACGGTATTCCCGCGGCGTTTGATTTCCTGCGTGCCGCGGCGCTCGACGAGGCTTCGGCGGCCGATCTGGGCCGCAAGCCGGGGAAGGGACGCCTGCTCTGTCCGCGTTTCGTCAAGCCCGGGACGCTTACGCCGCTGTACATGCACCGCAAAGGGTTACACGTGGATAACGGAACTTACTATATCGACCAGAATCCGCACAACGTCATCGGTCATTACGCCGCGCTCGTCGTAATCAATATCGACGATCTCCAGCGGCAGTACGATGCGCTTTGCGCACTTCCCGTCGCCGAAGCCACCAAAGACTCCCCGCTGCTGGGCAACGGCCGTCTGGAACTGCCGCGCTACCATACCCCGGCCATTGCCGCCGCCGATGTAGCACGCGTGGGCGACATCCTCTCCTCGCTCGACGGCGAGGGCCGTTGGATCGGACCGCTGAACTGGGTGCTGGTCCCCTATATCGGACCGGGGCGTGCCGACGATCCGGTTCCCGATACCTACGAGCAGACCCTCGGCGATCCGCACAACACGGCTTCGCTGGTCGCCGAACCGGTGGAAGGCATCTGCCTGAAGACTTATATCGATAACATGGCGACGCTGATCGCATCGCTCGCAAATAACCAAGACCGATGAAAACCCGAAGCAACACCTTTATTCCCGAAAGCGAAACGGCGTGGGAATCCTGCGGCGAAGGACTCCGCCGCCAGATTATGGGCTATGATCCGCACCTTATGGTGGTGAAAGTGGCTTTTGAAAAAGGCGCCGTCGGTGCGCGGCACACGCATTACCACTCCCAGGCTACCTATGTCGTGAGCGGGCGTTTCGAAGCCTGTGTCGGAGAGGACCGGCGGCTGCTCGGTCCCGGCGACGGATATTATGTCGCCCCGGACGAGCCGCATGAACTGCTTTGTCTCGAAGCCGGGACGATCCTCGACATCTTTTCGCCCCTGCGGGCCGATTTTTTGAAGTAAGGCCTTCCCGATTCCCGGTGTCGGGATATGCTGCCGCAAAGAAAAACGGACGACTCTGAAAAGAGTCGTCCGTTTTCGGAAGCCCGTAGGGCCTATTCCTCGTCGCGGTACATGTGTTCCACGTATACGGCGTGCTGCATCGCCTCGCGCTTCGCAATCGAAGGCTTGGTGAAGTACTGGCGGCGGCGGAGCTCCTTCAGGACGCCCGTGCGCTCGTATTTACGTTTGAACTTCTTCAGGGCGCGCTCGATGTTTTCGCCCTCTTTTACCGGCATGATAATCATAATATTCTTTGTTTTTTATTGTTTTAAATTCGTTTTTTCGTCTGAAAACTGCGGGGTGTACATCCTGGATGCATCTTCCCCGAAAATGGTCGTTTTACTCGTCGGCAGGTCCGCTGTCTGACCCGAATTGCAGGTACGGAGCCAGCCGTGCTGCCTCCCCGCGGGTCAATATGTTCTGTTCTACTAATTCTTCAGCGGTACTCCAACCTCCTTTCAACTGTCTTGCTTTCAGCAATTTTCGTAATGCCTGCGGTGCTATATAGGGGTGTCTCCCCAACACTTTCGGGCTTGCAAAGTTAATATCAATTTTCCGAATTTTGCAACTATCGCAGTAAATTTGTTTCAAAATTCTTTCGTAGTTACGTTCCCTGACTCCCGGAACCTCTGCGAGTTGCTCCGCGCGGACGAATCCGCCGAGCCGTTCGCGGTAGTGCATGATCGCCACCACGGTTTTGGGTCCGATGCCCGTAACCGACCGCAGCGCCGCCGAATCGGCCGTGTTCAGTTCGATAGGATGTTCGACCGGGGAGACCTTCCGTTCGGGGAAGATGACGTAAGGTTCCAGCGCCGTGGCCACGGAATCGCTCACGACATAGCATTCACGCAGGTCCTCCATGTCGTAAATACCGCTCAGGTCCCGCCAGCGGATGAACACGTCGGCCTGTCGTTTCGACAGGGCCCCGATGGCCCGCAGGTAACGGGCGCTCACGGTGTCGATGCGGAACGGACGGGGAGCCAACGGCTCGGGGAGGATGCGCTCGGTGCGGTATTCGTGGGGCGCAATGGCATATTTGCGGCCGATGCGGATCCACGGTTCGAGTTTCCGGTAGAGCGAGTCGCTGATGCCGTAGCAGAGCGTCAGGTCTTCGGGAATGCGGAATACCTTCCCCGCTGCGCGGTATTTCAGCAGGCTTACCGCTTCGTGTTTGGTCAGCCCCAGCCGGCGCAGTTCGTCGAGCGAGGCTGTGTTGGGGTCGAAGTGCGTCATTACGACGCTGTCTGCGGGCATTGCCTCTTCCATCTCCGCTTCGGCGAGGCGTGCCGCAGCCGGATCGGCCGCTGGGCGCACGAGTTGCAGGGCTACAATCAGCAGCCCGGCCAGCGGCAGGAATACCGCTATCGCGCGTATTTCGCGGTTGGAAAAGAGGTTTGCCATTTTAACCTATTCCGTTACGTGTTCCAATGCCCGTTTCACCGAGCCCCAGCGGAGCAGCAGTTTCCGGGATTCGGCTTCGTCGAGCCCCGAAGCTTCGGCCACCATCCGTGTGCCGCGCGCCACGAGTTTGTCGTTCGTCAACTGCATGTTTACCATGCGGTTGCCCTCGACGCGTCCCAGGCGGATCATCACGGCTGTGGACAGCATGTTGAGCATCAACTTTTGGGCCGTTCCGGCCTTCATGCGGGTCGAACCGGTCACGAACTCCGGTCCTACGACCGCTTCGAGCGCATATTCCGCTTCGGCTGCTACGGGCGAAGCGGGGTTGCAGGTGACCGATCCCGTCAGCAGCCCGTGACGACGCGCTTCGCGCAGGCCGCCGATTACGTAGGGCGTCGTTCCCGATGCCGCAATGCCGATCAGTGTATCGTCGGCCGTGGGGCGGTAGGGCGCCATGTCGCGCCAGGCTCCTTCGGTGTCGTCCTCGGCATGTTCCACGGCCCGCCGCAGGGCTCCGTCGCCTCCGGCGATCAGCCCGATCACCAAATCGAACGGCACGCCGTAGGTCGGAGGCAGTTCCGAAGCGTCGGTGACGCCCAGCCGGCCGCTCGTCCCGGCGCCGATGTAAAATATCCGGCCGCCGCGTTGCATGCGTTCGACGATGCGTTCGACGAGTTGTTCCATGACGGGAATGGTTTGTCGCACGGCTTCGTGCACGCGGGCGTCCTCGCGATTGATACCCGTGAGGATGTCGTGTACCGACATCTGCTGCAGGTCGTCGTAAACCGAGGCCTGTTCCGTAATTCTATGTTCCATGATGGTATTTCAAAAGCCCTTCGGCGGGCGATTCTACGATGGTTTCCACGCGGTAACCCTCCGCTTCCAGCGCTTCGCGCAGCAACGCTTCGAAATGGGCCGCCACGCCGCCTACGAACGATACCGGGAGTCCTGCCGGATAACGGCTCAGGTTGCGGGCCGCAAAGTCGCGGAACGATGCGAGTACCATCTCCCGGATATCGGGACGGATTATGTGTGCATATATAAAAGGTGCGAACGAGGCCAGGAAACGATTGGCGTAAGGTTCGCGGTAGACCCGGCGGATGATCTCCTCGTAACTCAGCCCGTGTGCCGCAAGGAACTCCTCTTTCAGGGGAATGTGCCCCTTGAAGATGCCGTTCACCAGGTTACGCCCCAATACGGCTCCGCCGCCTTCGTCGCCCAGCACGTAACCCAGCGGGGAGACGTGCTGCACGATCCGGTCGTCCCGGTACCAGCAGGAGTTGGACCCTGTGCCGAGGATGCAGGCGATGCCCTCCCCGTGGCCCCAGAGCGCCCGTGCGGCGCCCAGCAGGTCCGATTCGATCGCAATGTCGTCCGTTTTGAAGTGTGCTTCCAACTCCCGGCGCAATTTCTCGCTGGCTTCCGGAAAGGTCGGGCCGCATCCCGCGCCGTAAAACCGCACGGCCGTCACGCCGTCGCATGGGGGCAGTTCCCCAAGGACTTCGCGTATCTGTTCGGCCGTGTGCTGCACGGCGTTGATTCCCCGCGTGCGCAGTTGCGCCGTGTGTGCGCCGTCGCCGGCTATCCACGAGCATTTGGTCGATCCGCTGTCTGCTATGAGTACCATGACTCAAATATACGTATTAATCTTGAAAATCCGGAAAAAACAGTTCAACTAAATTTTTTAGTTAAAAAACTATGTCGAATAGTTGTATGTGAATATTTTTTAGTTACCTTTGCTCATGTAAGACCTGGGTTACGGGAGTAATGGGAGGTTTCCGGGTTTCCGGGCCGGATATGCGCCCTTTCCCGATGACAAGATTAACGGTATGACGCTATGGAAAAACTGACACGCAGGGAAGAAGAACTGATGCGCTGCTTCTGGGAGCACGGACCGCTGTTCGTACGCGAACTGGTCGCTCTTTCGCCCGATCCCAAACCCCATTTCAACACCCTTTCGACGATGGTTCGCGCGCTCGAAACCAAAGGTTACGTCGGCCACAATTCGTTCGGCAGCACCTACCAGTACTACCCGGTGGTGAGCGAAGAGGAGTTTTCGCGTTCGACGCTCGGCAGCGTGATCAACCGTTATTTCGAAAATTCCTATCTCGGAGCCGTCTCGGCCTTGGTCGAGGAGGAGAAGATTTCGGTCCGTGAACTGCGCGAACTGATCGACCGTATCGAAAACCAAAACCGGTAAAGCCATGTACGACCTGATGATTTACAGCCTGAAAGTCGGCGTTTGCCTGGCTGTTTTCTACCTCTTTTTCAAGTTGCTGCTGAGCCGTGAGACATTCCACCGCTTCAACCGGATCGTGGTGTTGGGGGCAATGGTCCTTTCGTTCGTCCTGCCGCTGTGTGTGATTACGGTCTATCGCGAAATGCCCGTCCTCCCGGAACTCCCGGCAGAAGAAGGGGTTGTGGCTACAACCGTGGCGGAGCCGCTTCCCGAACCTTTTCCGTGGGAACTGCTGGCCGGGGCGGCATTCCTTGTCGGGGCCGCCGCAACATTGCTGTGGACGCTCTGTTCGCTCGTCGGGGTGCTGCGCCTGATCCGCAGCGGACGCCGTGAACGGCTGGAGGACAAGGCCGTGCTGGTGCGTACGGAACAGGCCGTAATGCCTTTCAGTTGGGGGCGCTATATCGTGATGTCCGAAAAAGACCTGGCCGAGAACGGCGATGCGATCCTGCTCCACGAGCGGGCCCACCTGCGGCTGTGGCATTCGTTCGACCTGATCGTGACCGACGTTGCGGGCTGCCTGCAATGGTTCAACCCGGCGATGTGGCTGCTGCGCCGCGAACTGCGGGCCATCCACGAATACGAAGCCGACGAGGCCGTGCTCGACAGCGGCGTCGATGCCCGGAGTTATCAGTTGTTATTAATAAAGAAAGCTGCCGGCGGGAGGTGGTACTCAGTCGCCAACAGCTTCAATCACAGTAAACTTAAAAACCGTATTACCATGATGTTGTGCAAAAAATCGTCGCGGTGGGCCGGAGCCAAAGTACTCCTTCTCCTGCCGTTAATGGGCGTTGCCCTCGGGGCTTTCGCCCGAACCGCGTATGTCTTTCCGGAAGACAAAGGTAAAAAAGAAACCGTTACGGTCCGCGTTTCGGGGGTAAAATTTTCGGGCGACGGGAAACAGCCGTTGATTCTGGTCGACGGCCGGGAGGTGAAGACGCTCGACAGCCTCGATGCCAACCGTATCGAGTCGATTTCCGTGCTCAAGGATTCGACGGCTGTAGCGACTTACGGCGATAAAGGCAAAGACGGCGTGATTCTTGTAGAACTCAAAAAAACGGGCGAACCGGGCGGTGCGGTGCAGGCTGCGGGGCTGAAGGGCAAAGTCGTGAAGATCATCCGGACGGATACTGCCGGAAAGGACGGGGCGGACGGCGTGCGGGTGATCGGTTACGGTACGAGGCCGAAAGGCGGAACGGTCGAACTGAATACCGACGGAATTGCGAAGTCGTATCAGTTTACGGTTAAAAGCAACTCGTCGCTGAAATCGAATCCGGCTTATATTGTCGACGGCGTGCAGGTTTATAAGATCGACTCGGTCGATCCGAATGAGATCGAAAATATCTCCGTACTTAAGGAGAACTCGATGCCTTCGAAATATGCGGACATGGGTTATGACGGCGTGATAACGATTACGACCAAACGTGCCGCCGATGCAAAGGAGATGTCTGTGCGAACGGCGAATGCCGCCCTCTCTACCGGGACCGCCGGTATAGAAGCCGCCCGTGAGGGTCTGAAGCAGGCCCGCAAGTACATGGATTCGGACGCTTGGAAGCAGGCTCAGAAAGCTTTGGACCAGGCCCAGAAGGAACTCGAAGCGGCCCAAAAAGAGACAGCCTCGCAGTTGTCCGAAACGCGGAAAACCCTGGATGAAACCGCCGGGAGTGTCGAAAAGATAACCGTCCAGGGGAAACCGGAGAATTCGGTTTCGATCACCACGGGCCGGGTAACGGTCAGCGGCGCTTTCCCCGAAGGCGCGCTGATCTACATCAACGGCAAGGAGGCCGCGCAGGCCGATGTCGACGCTTTGAAGCCGGGCCGGATCAAGCGGATGACCGTCTATAAAGGCGATGAGGCCGTGAAACGTTACGGCGAAAAGGGGCGTAAGGGCGTAGTCGAGATTCGCGCCCGCAGATAGGTAAGGCTTATAACCAATACCATAAGCAAAATAAAAAGTTCACGAAAGAGAGGGATTTTGAAAAATCCCTCTCTTTTTATTTGAATTCGACGATTTCGGGCCGCGTCGGGCGGTAGCGGTATTGTTCCATGCGGGTCGAGTTCGAGAGCCGGAAATACTCGCTCTCGACCAGCCCGCGTTTGCCGAATGCTACGCCCAGGCGTATCTGGATGGTGTTGAACACCAACCGTTCGTTTCTGAGCCGCACGCCCAGTCCGAACGAGGTGAAGAAGTCGTTCTTGAAGATGTTGGGCGAGTAGCCGATCAGTCCGAAGTCGGCGAATCCGAAGACGGCTATGCGGAATCCCAGCGGCTGATAGGGGGTGAATACCACCGTTTCGGTGTTGAGAATCATGCGGTTGGTTCCGATGATATACTCCTTGAGGGCCTGCAGTCCGTCGACGCGCGTGAATCGGATGCTCTCGTCGCTGCCCGTCGAACGGTTCCAGCCTTGCGTGTAGTTGAAGGCGAGGAACTGGCGGATACGGCTGCGTTTGAACAGGAACAGGTTCGAGAACCACCTCAGGTCGATATCGATGGCGCTGCGCTGCCACATGCCGTTGTCGAGGTCGATGTAGCTTCCGAGCGTGAAGCCGCCCATGATGTACCCCAGTTTGCTGAAGCCGCCCGTTTCATAACTTGTGCCGAGGTACAGGGCGTCGTTGAATTCGCCCCACGAATAGCCCGTCGTCAGTTCGGCTTTGTAACCCGCCGCGAGGTACTCGCGCGTACCGAATCCGTAGATCATGTTGGCCGTGTAGAATTTCTCGCGGTAGAGACCTCCGCTGACCAGCAGGGCGTCCTGGTCGTGCAGCGCGGGGTTGAAATCCGGGGCCACGAGCGGCCTGCGGCTGACGCGGCGGTAGTTGTAGCGTCCCGAGAGGTAAACGCTCGATTTGATCCTTCGCAGGTAATGCGAATAACCGCCCCAGGCGTCGAGGTTGCGCTCCTTCACCAGCAGCGACGTGTCCTGCTCGATCATGTAACGCTTGGCCTTGATGTCGCTGTACGTAAGGCCGATTTCGTAGTCCGTGGGCTTGAGGAACTCCTTGCGCAGCCCCATGTTGAGCGTCGAGTTGTAAAAATCGCGCCCGGCGCCGAACTCTGCGGTGTAGAAGGTTCCGAGCAGGTTGGGAATTTCGTATTCGACCATGTTGCCGCCGTAGGAGAAGTCCTTGCGGCTGAAGTTGGTCATGAATTTGAGTTTGTTGCCCGAGCCGAAGATGTTGGCGTCCGAGAGGCCGACCATCGTGCGTCCTTCGGAGTGGATTCCTCCGTCGACGGAGATGGTCCAACTGTCGCGTGTGGTAATGTGGAGGTTTACACGCGTCGAGTCCAGCGAATCGGGGAGCACCGTCACGTCGATGTCGGCGATGTAGCCGCGTGAGCGGATCAACTGCTTGTTGCGCACGATGAGCTGCGGATTGAGCGTGTCGCCGGGACTGAACAGCAGGTCGCGCCGGATGACGCGGTCGCGCGTGAGCATGTGGGTTTTGTTGGCCGTGCGTTCGAGCCAGTTGCCGCCGGGTTCGAAGATCTGTTCCCGCTCGATGGTGATGTCGCCGATGGTTTTCCCGGTGTAGGGCTCCAGCAGGCGGCTTTCGTCGGTTACGCGACCGCTCATCGTCGTGTCGAGCACGGGCTTTACGAAGAGCATCCGGTAGAGCATGCGGGGCACGGCACGGCGGCTGGTTTTCGACTGGATACTGTCGTACAGGCGCTGGTTGCGTGCCGATGCGTCGGGATTCGCCACGCGCGCGCTGTCCGGCGTGAAGCGGTCGGGTGTATGCATACCGGGACCTGCTGTGCGGGCAAAAACAACGGTTTCCGTAACAGCCAGGATCAGAACGAATATGCAAAACCGAACGAACATTGTTCAAAGATAACGGATTTTTTTGGCAAAAAGTGCGGTCCAGAGGCCTAAATTGAGGATTCGGACCCCGGCAGCCGCATTTATTTCGTACCGTCGGCAGGTATAGATCGCGGATATGGCTCAGAATCGGAGTTTTCTGCCCCGGAATGCATTGCAACGGGGTATAAGTAAAATTGATAGCGCTATCGGTAAAAATATTTATCGGATGTGATCAGAAAAAGAGCGGAATTGACAAAATTATATTTACATTTGCCCGGTCGATATCGTATTATCGACGTGGCGTTATTTACTAAAAACTAATTATTTATGAGAGTTGCGTCTCTACTGTCGCTTTTAGCGGCCGCTTTTGTACAATTCGGCTGTGTGAAGGACAATTCGGCCGGCACAGGCCCGTCCGAAAAAGTAAATGGTCCTGTCTTCAATTTTGAGACTGTCTCGACTTCCAATCTGAACTTCAGCTACGATACGCCTGCGGGCTATGTCGTCGGTTTTGAGGTCTATGCTGAGAACCCCTTTGAAACCGATGGCGATGGCCAGGCAGTTCTGAAAAAGGGCGTTGAACCTATCGAAAAGGGCTTTACGGATTCCAAAGGCTCCTACAACCAACCGCTGGCGCTTCCTGCCTACGTGAAGGAAATTTATATTTACACGCCGTATGCCGGAGTCGATTCGCGGTTCCGGGTTGCCCGGGTGGAGAACGGCCGGATCTCGACTCCCGTCGCTGTCGGTATTTCCGGAACTGCTGCCACGGGTGCTGCTGCAAAAAAATCGACGCGGGCCGTATCCGTTCCGATGAATACGGTTCAGACTGCTTATTTCAAGCCCGAAGCGTATACGTCCCGGACCCTGACGCTGGGCAAGTGGCACATGAGTATCGACGGCGCTGTCACGACGCTTGCGAACGGTGAACAGGTCAAGTTTTTCGGCCGGCCGGCCGACATGAGTTATGTCGACAAGTCACGGTTCGGGAGCGATGCCGCAGGCAAGGATGCACTGAAAATATCGGGCGATGTCATGAACGCCATTCGCACGGCCCTGCCCGGCGACGGTATGGGAATCGTCGACGATAAGTTCCTCTCTTCGGGCGACATCCATGTTTCGAAGGAGACCGAGTTGGACCTGATCTTTATCCAGAACTGGGGCGCTTACCACAATGTATTGGCCTATTACTGCTATGACACGGCCAACCCGCCGAAAAGCGTCGGTGACATCAAGTTCCAGATGATCGCAATCGCCAACGCTATCGAGCAGAAGTTTGAAATCGAGGTTTCGTATATGTACGACATCGGTTCGATGTATAAGGGTGAAGGCGTAAAACTGAAATATGTGGATGCCGACGGAGCGATGCACGATAAATTTCCGGCCGGTGTTTCGGTGGGCTGGGTGCTTTACCGCGACGGTTTCGACATGAGGAAAAATCTGGCTGTCGATCCCGAAACACAGAAACTCGTGCGTTATCCGGCTGCCGGTTACGGAGCGAACTATTCGACCCCGGGCCTTACGCAGTATCCGAATACGGCTGTGCTGAAAGTCGGTGATTTCGTAGTCATCGGTTTCGACGACGGAACGGGCGACAAAACCAAACGCGATTACCTCGACTTGGTGTTCAATGTGCAGGCATCCGTGCCGAGCGCCATCACGGACCCTGTTCCCGATGTCGATCCCGAAGATCCCCAGCCTGTAACCGTGACCAATCAGGGAGTGCTGCTCTTTGAGGACATCTGGCCCTTCCAGGGGGACTTCGACATGAACGACGTGGTGGTCAAATACGTTGCCGGGAAGACCAAAAATTCGAAGAACGAGATCGTCTCCGCCAAGGTCGACTTTACGATTTTCCATTCGGGCGCTTCGCTGAACAACACGTTTGCCTATGTCGACGACAACGTTGCAAATGCCGATGTGACCTTTACCGGCGGTACGGGCGCTCCCACTCCGATGATCGACCGCACGAACAACATCGTCTATGTCGCCGACAAACTGCTGAATTATGCCAATAAGGCCGAAAAGGTGACCTTCACGGCCAACTATACCTACCGGACCCCGATTCCGGCAGCTTCCTACGTCGACGCTCCGTTCAATCCGTTTATCCTTGCCGGCGGCGAATCGGGCAAAGAGGTGCACCTCACCGAGTATAAGCCTTCGCCCGAAGTTAACATGGAGTGGTTCGAAAAGCGTACGCACGACCGGTCGAACCCGGAACTGGGCCTCTTCTACATCACGTTCGAGAACATTACGGCCAAAGAGGGGGAAGACCGCGGGATGCAGCTTCCGTGGGCCGTCAAGATCGCCTACGACAGTGTGGAGGCTATGGATGGCTTCCGGGTAACCCAGGAGTCGAAGCCCATCTACAAGCACTACCTCGGCTTTACCAAATGGGTGGAGTCCGAAGGCAAGGAGAATACCGACTGGTATCTTCATTTTACCGAATAAGGCTTCGATGCCGTGATACCGGGACCGCCCCTGCAAAGGGCGGTCCTTTTTTTGTCTTGCCGCGATTCCGGCTGTTGCTCGCGCTGTGATCTTTTCCGCCCTTCATGGCCGCGTTGTCCTCTTTTATTGCCGCAACTGCTGTTATAACCGCCTTGTTTCTCTGCACTCCGTTTTCCCTCCCGTACGGCACAAAAAAAGACGGCCCGAAGGTCGTCTTTTTCACTTGCTGTCCGATTCGGAGGCCTCTAAGCCTCCTCTTCGTTCCGTTTATCTGCGGCCCTCTTTGGCCTCGATACATTCCGTTGCATGGGGAACCTTCATCAGGCGCTCCTTGGGAATGAGTTTTCCGGTCGTTTTGCAGATGCCGTAGGTTTTATTCTCGATGCGCACGAGCGCCATTTCGAGGTTGCGGATGAATTTCATCTGATGGGCAGCCAAACGACCGCTTTCCTCTTTGGAAAGGGTTGCAGCGCCTTCTTCCAGGACCTTGAACGTCGGGGACGTATCTTCCGTATCGTTGTCGGCCGTATGGGTAATCGTGGCGCGCAGCAGCTCGTAGTCCGCGCGTGCGTTCTCAAGCTTTTTCAGGATAAGCTGCTTGAACTCTTCGAGTTCGGCATCGCTGTATCTGGTTCTTTCGTCTGCCATAGTCGTCTACTCTCTTTAAGGTTTAAGTAAAATTAAGCAATATTTCCGAATATACCAAATTTTACTCTGTATAATCGGATTTATATCCGGGTCACCGCGATACGCAGCGGCTGGTCATCCACATCGGTCTCGACGACCACCTCGCCTGCCGGTTCGGCGGCAGGGCGTACCTCCACGGCAAGGGTCTGCGAAGCGATGTAACCGGCGAATTTTGCGATTCCGTCGGCCACGACGGGCTTCTGTTCGATCTCGACGCGGATTTTGTCCGTGACCTCGAATCCGGAATCCTTGCGGATATTCTGGATGCGGTTTATCAACTCGCGTGCCACACCTTCCGCTTTCAGCTCCTCCGTGACGGTAATGTCGAGCGCTACGGTCAATTTTCCCTCCGATGCGACGAGCCATCCGGGCATGTCCTCCGAGGTGATCTCGAAATCGGCGGGCGTCACGGTGATCTGTGCAGTTCCGAGGTCGAGCACCGTTTCGGGCGCGGCCTCTATCTCGGCGATGCGCTCCTGCGAGAAGGTTGCGGTCAGGGCGGCGATCTGCTTCATGTACTGGCCGAAACGCGGCCCTAAGGTTTTGAAGTTGGGCTTGATGCGTTTGGTGATCAGCCCGGTCGTTTTTTCGATCAGTTCCACCTCCTTGACGTTCACCTCGCCCATGATGAGGTTCTTCACGGCCGAGATATGTTCTGCCGTCGAGGGGTCGAGCACCGGAATGATAATCTTGGTCAACGGCTGGCGCACCTTGATCGATACCTTGCGGCGCAGGGCCAATACCATCGACGATACTTTCTGTGCCAGCGACATCATGTCTTCGAGGCGTGCGTCGATCAGCTTCTCGTCGGCCTTCGGGAAGGTCGAGAGGTGTACCGATTCGTCCTTGTGGCGGCCGCTCACGGCGTTGAGGTCCGTGAAGATGCGGTCGGAGATGAACGGAGCGAACGGCGCTGCGAGCATCGTGACGGTCTCCAGGCAGGTGTAGAGCGTCTGGTAGGCCGCCAGTTTGTCTTCGGACATGCCGCCGCCCCAGAAACGTTTGCGGTTGAGGCGCACGTACCAGTTCGAGAGGTTCTCGCCCACAAACTCCTGGATGGCGCGGGCCGCCGGGGTCGGGTCGTAGCCTTCGAGCGATTCGGTCACCTCCTTCACCAGGGTGTTCAGCAGCGAAATGATCCAGCGGTCGATTTCAGGACGTTTCTCCATCGGAACCTCTGGTTCGCGGCCCGTGAAAGAGTCCACGTTGGCGTAGAGGGCGAAGAACGAGTAGGTGTTGTAGAGCGTTCCGAAGAACTTGCGGCGTACTTCGTCGACGCCGTCCTTGTCGAATTTCAGGTTGTCCCACGGCTGCGAATTGGAGATCATATACCAGCGCGTCGCATCGGCTCCGTAGGTGTCGAGCACTTCGAACGGATCGACGGCGTTGCCCAGGCGTTTCGACATCTTGTTGCCGTTCTTGTCGAGTACCAGACCGTTCGAAATGATGTTCTTGAAGGCCACCGAGTCGAACAGCATCGAGGCGATGGCGTGCAGCGTGAAGAACCATCCGCGCGTCTGGTCGACGCCCTCAGCGATGAAGTCGGCCGGATAAACCCGGTTGAATCCGGCTTTGTTCTCGAACGGATAGTGCACCTGCGCATAGGGCATGGCGCCCGAGTCGAACCATACGTCGATCAGGTCCGATTCGCGTTTCATCGGCTCGCCCTTCGAAGAGACGAGCACGATCGAATCCACATAGGGGCGGTGCAGGTCGATGTTCGCCGTCGAATAGTTCTCAGGCGACATGTCCCCGACCTTGAAATTCTTGTAGGGATTCTCCTTCATCACACCCGCGGCGATCGACTTTTCGATTTCGGCCATCAGTTCCTCCACCGAACCGATGCACTTCACCTCCGAGTAGTCCTCCGTGGCCCATACGGGCAGCGGAGTTCCCCAGAAACGCGAGCGCGAGAGGTTCCAGTCCACCAATCCTTCGAGCCACTTGCCGAAGCGGCCAGTTCCGGTCGATTCGGGTTTCCAGCGGATCGTCTTGTTCAGTTCGATCATCTTGTCGCGCAGCGCCGTGGTGCGGATGAACCACGAGTCGAGCGGGTAGTAGAGCACCGGTTTGTCCGTGCGCCAGCAGTGGGGGTAGGAGTGGGTGTGTTTCTCGATCTTGAAAGCCTTGTTCTCGGCTTTCAGCATCACCGAAATGTCGATGTCGAGCGTCGGATCGGTATCGCACAGCCTTTCGTCGTAAACGTTCTTGACGTAACGGCCTGCATACTCCCCGTATTTTTCGGTATCCACGTTCGTCTTCACGAACTCCGGGTCGAGGTCTTCGATCCGGAAGAATTTGCCCTGCTTGTCGACCATCGGCTGGTTCTTGCCGGCGCAGTCGACCATGAAGAGCGGTGCGATTCCTGCGACTTTGGCTACGCGGTCGTCGTCCGCACCGAACGTCGGAGCGATGTGCACGATACCCGTACCGTCCGAAGTGGTCACGTAGTCGCCGACGATAACGCGGAACGCGTCGCCCATGGGTTTCACCCACGGAATCAACTGCTCGTAGCGGATGCCTTCCAGTTCGGGGCCTTTCCATACGCCTTCCATGATCTCATAGGTTCCCTCCATCTTCTTGGTGAAGTAGGAACCCAGGAGTTCTTTGGCCAGGATGACGGTCTGCGGCTGGTCGGTATAGGGGTTGCGGCACTTGACCTTCACGTATTCGATGGCAGGGCCTACGGCCAGCGCCGTGTTCGAGGGCAGGGTCCACGGCGTAGTGGTCCAGGCCAGGAAGTAGAGGTCGCCTTCGACTCCCGCGAAGAGTTTCTCGCTCTTGGCATCGCGCACTACCTTGAACTGCGACGTACACGTCGTGTCCTTCACGTCGCGGTAGCAGCCCGGCTGGTTCAGTTCGTGGGTCGAAAGTCCCGTTCCGGCGGCCGGCGAATAGGGCTGAATGGTGTAGCCCTTGTAGAGCAGGCCCTTGTCGAAGAGTTGCTTGAGCAGCCACCACAGCGTTTCGATGTATTTGTTGTCGTAGGTGATATACGGATCGTCCATGTTCACCCAGTAGCCCATCTTGCGCGTCAGGTTCTCCCAGGCGCCTGTGAACTCCATCACAGCCTCCCGGCACGTCCGGTTATATTCTTCGATGGTGATTTTCTTGCCGATGTCCTCCTTCGTGATGCCGAGCTTCTTCTCGACGCCCAGTTCCACGGGCAGCCCGTGGGTGTCCCAGCCCGCCTTGCGGTGCACGAGATAGCCCTGCTGCGTCTTGTAGCGGCAGAAAACGTCCTTGATCGTACGGGCCATGACGTGGTGGATGCCGGGCATGCCGTTTGCCGAGGGGGGACCCTCGTAGAATACGAACGTGGGGTGTCCCTCACGGGTCGTGATGCTTTTGTGGAACGTGTCGCGTGCGTCCCACTCGCCGAGCACATCGGCGGCTACGCCGGCCAGGTCGAGGCCTTTATACTCCTTGAACTTCATATCGGTAAGAAATTTCTTTGCTGTTTTATGACAATTTGCAAAGATATAAAAAAGATTTAAAAAATAGGTTTTTTAGCCCCGTTTTATAGAATGCCGGAACGGACGCCCGCTTATGGGGCGCCTGACCGCTGCCGCGCTTCCTGTCCGGCTTCGAGGTTCGATTGCCGTATTATGTGCGCAAACGGGCGCTTGTCCTGCTGCGGGCCTTGTTTCCGGTGTGGGGCGCGGATTACCCCCTGGCCGGGAGGTCGATCCAGAAGCAGGAACCTTCCCCTACGGCGGAATCGAGTCCGACGCAACCGCCGAGCTGTTCGGCGATCGACTTGCAGATCGAAAGCCCGAGTCCGGTCCCCTGGGTGAAGGTGTCGAGTTTGACAAAACGTTCGAAGATGCGTTCCTGATCTTTGGGGGCGATACCGATGCCCGTGTCGCGGACGTAGAAACGAACATCCCCGGAAAGGCGGCGGTATCCGATCGTCACCGAGCCTTTTTTTGTGAATTTTAACGCGTTGCGCACGAAGTTGCCGACGATCTGGCTGAGGCCGTGCCTGTGTTCCGTAACCAGGAGTTCTGGCAAACCTTCTTCCACCCGCAGTTCCACATCGGGATGGCACTGGCTGCGGAGCAGGTCGGCGATTTCCAGGCAGAAATCCCGCGCGTCGAATGTCATGCGCACGACATCCATGCGTTCCGATTCGATGCGTGCCAGGTCCAGCACATCGGAGATGATCTGCAACAGCAGGGTGTTGTTGCGCAGGATGATGTCGGCGTATTCCTTGCAGGTCTCTTCGTTGCGTTCGCTCGCCAGCAGTTCCGAGAACCCGATGATGGCGTTCAGCGGAGTGCGGATTTCGTGGCTCATGTTGGCCAGGAATGCCGATTTGAGATTGTTGGACTCCTCGGCGCGCACCTTCGCTTTGCGCAGTTCCTCTTCGGTGCGTTTGAGTTCGGTGATGTCGTAATTGACGCATGCCAGGTCGATTACGCCCTCTGCCGGACGGTAGTCGCGGCAGAGAACATGGACCATAAGCCAGCGCACCGGCTTGTTCGGGATGATAACGCGCACCTCTTCGGCGCACGACGAAATCTCCCCGCGCTCGAGCCGTTCGAGCAGTTGTTTCAGGTGTGCGCGGTCGTCGGGATGGACGTTGCGCCAGGTCCCGATGATTTGTGAAACGGGCGTGTCTGCGGGTTCTCCGTAGTTCACCACCCAAGGGCCTTTGACGTAGCCTTCGCCCGTGCAGGGGTTGTAGCTGACGCAGCCGACACGGGCGAAGTCCGAGACGATGTTGAACAGGTTTTCGAAATCTGCCAGCCGTTCGCGGCTTTGCGTGGCGTCGGTAATATCTTCGAGCAGGATGACCAGTTCGTCGTCGTCGCCGGGGGTGTTGTAGATCAAACAACGGCAGATACGTCCTCCGTCCGGGCTTTTCCAGGTGTAGTCCCAAAAGGCCCGGGAGGGAATCCGCATGAATGTCGGAAGGTGTTCGTAGGGGTCTGCTCCCGTTTCGCGGGCCGTTTTTCCGGCGTAATCCTGCGTACGGATACCCAATATCTTGCCAGCCTGCTGGTTGATGTAGGAGATCAGATAATCGACCGCTTCGCCCTGTTTGTCGCGCAGAATGTTGACGCGCACGTAGCCGATGGGCAGGTGCTCGATCAGTTGTGCAAGGTGGCTGTAATTGCGTTGTATGGCCTTGTAGCTTTCGTTGATAGAGGCTGATTCCTCGTTTTCGGGCGTGCCGTCCGCGACGCTGCGCACGGTTCCGAAGGCGGTGCGGTCGCCGGTCCGCGGATCGTTGCGAACTTCGATGCATTTGGTCTGCACACATTTGCCTCCGTTCGCCGTGACGAATGTTTCGTCGAGCGTGTCGACTACCTTGAGTGCGGCGCAGCGGGTATAAATCCGCGCCCGGTGCTCCTCTCCGGGCAGCGAGTAAACGTCCTCGAACGATATGCGGGTGCGATCCGTGCCGAAGAGTTCTGCAGCCCGTCGGGAGCAGATCATCTCATGTCGGCTGAAATCGAGCAGCCACCATCCGATGCCGGAAGCATCGAGTGATTTTTGCAGCAATTCAGGCGGGATTTGTCGTTCAGTGTGCATGACGGAAAAGCCGAAATTTCGATGGTTATGCAAAAATAGCTAATTTCGGAAGAAAAAGAACTTTTCCCCGAATGATTTTACCGGACTTCGGGTTATTGGGTTTTGTCCTGCGGAGCCAGCGTGCGAATCACGCGTGCCGGGTTTCCCGCGGCCACCGAATCGGCGGGAATGTCGCGTGTGACGACGGCCCCGGCGCCGATAACCGAGCGGTCGCCGATCCTGACGCCCGGGCAGACGATCACCCCTCCGCCCAGCCAGCAGTCGTCGCCGATGGAGATTGGGCGGCCCGCTTCGAGGCCTGCACGGCGCTCCGCCGCGTCGAACGGATGCAGGGCCGTGAGCAACTGCACTTTGGGGCCGATCAACGTGTGGCGGCCGATGCGGATCGGAGCCAGGTCGAGGAACGTGCAGCCGAAGTTGATGAACGTATGTTCGCCGATCGAGATATTATTCCCGTAATCGCAGTAGAACGGTTCGCGGATGAAGCCTTCGCAGCCGGGGCATAACTCGCGCAGCGTGGCGCGGTAGGCCTCGTCGTGACCGCATAATTCGGCATTCAGGCGGTGCATCAGGCATGTGGCGTTGTCCCGGATGGCGGTGAGTTCCGCATCCCGGGGATCGAACCATTCGCCGCTGAGCATCTTTTCCCGTTCCGTCATTTCCTAGTCGAAGGATTGCATTTCGATCAGTTTGGCATAGATGCCGTTGCGCTCCATCAGTTCGTTGTGCGTGCCGCATTCGGCGACACGCCCGTGGTCCACGACGACGATCAGGTCGGCATTGTGAATGGTCGACAACCGGTGGGCGATGACCACCGACGTACGGCCTTTGAGCAGGTTGTTGAGGGCGTCCTGCACGAGCTTTTCGCTCTCGGTGTCGAGTGCCGAGGTGGCTTCGTCGAGAATCAGGATGTCGGGATTCTTGAGCACCGCGCGGGCGATCGAAAGCCGCTGGCGCTGGCCGCCGGAGAGTTTTACGCCCCGGTCGCCGATGTTGGTGTCGTAACCCGAGGTACATTCGCGGATGAAGCAGTCGGCGTTGGCTACCTTCGCCGCCTCGACGATCTCTTCGTGCGTCGCGCCGCGCTTGCCCATTCCGATGTTGCCTTCGATCGTGTCGTTGAAAAGTACGGTATCCTGCGCCACGACGCTCATGTGCGCGCGTACGCTCTCTTGGGTGTAGTCGCGCAGCGAAACGCCGTCGATCAGGATTTCACCCGCCGTAGGATCGTAGAAACGGGGCAGCAATTCGCTCAGGGTCGACTTGCCGCCGCCCGAGGGACCTACCAGTGCTACGGTCTGCCCGCGGCGTATTTCGAACGAAATGCCGTCGATCACTTCGCGCTGCCCGTCGTAGGAGAAGTGCACGTCGCGGAACTCGATCTTCTCTTTCAGTCCTGTAAGTTCTTTTGCGTCGGGGCTGTCCTGGATTTCGGGTTTCGTGTCGATGATCGTGAAGATACGCTCGCCGGCGGCAATACCCTGGTTGATGTTGGCGAACTGGTCGATAAAGGTGCGCACGGGGCGCGTGATCTGCGAGAAGATGGCCACAAAGGCGATGAATCCGCCGGGGTCGAGCGAGCCTTTGGCTACGAGCGAGCCTCCGAAGACGAGGATCACGCCCACGGCCGTGATGCCGAGGAATTCGCTCATGGGCGAGGCCAACTGCTGCCGGCGGGCCATCGAAAGCGTGAGGCGCGCCAGGTCGGCGCTGATGGCGTAGTATTTCTGTTTGATATATTCCGTGGCGTTGTAACTCTTGATGACCTTGATGCCCGATAGCGATTCGTCGAGCGTCGACACCATCTCGCCCATGCGCTGCTGGTTGGTGCGGGCCGGGTGGCGGAGTTTCTTTACGATGCTGCCGATCAGCAGGGCCACCACCGGGAGGAACAGGATCGAGAAGATCGCCAGTTCCCACGAAATGGCCAGCATCATCGCGATGTAGCCGATGATCAGAAACGGCTCGCGGAAGGATACCTGGAGGGTATTGGTGATGCAGAACTGCACCACGCCCACGTCGGAGGTGATCTTCGAGATGACATCGCCCTTGCGCTGGTCGCTGAAGTAACCTACGTTCATGTCCATCACGCGCGAGAACATGTCGTTGCGCATGCGCTGGAGGGTCCGGGTGCGCATGTTCTCCATGGTCCAGGCGCCCAGGTAGCGGAACAGGTTGCTCATCAGGCTGATGCAGATGGCTACAACGGCCAGCAATACCAGGACGTTCTGGCGGTCGTATTCTTCGAAGATGTGCGAATAGGTGAAGTTGAAGAGCGTGGCGAGGTAATCCTGGTTGAACTCTACGGGCGGCAGCGTCTCCACGTATTCGAAGGAGTAGCTGGCGTCGAACATGGTGTTCAGGATCGGGATGATCAGCATGAACGTCAGCGAGTTGAACAACGCGTAAAACAGCGAGTAGAAGAAGTAGGGGATCGCGTATTTTCGGATCGGCCGGGCGAAACCCAACAGCCGCATGTATATCTTGAACATTCGGAGCGTATGGTTTTAGTTACGCAATAAACGGTGTAAAGATAGGAATAATAACCCGAAAAGCGAAAAAAGTGCGAAAATTCGTCGAACTATGGCTCCCTATGTTCCAAAAAAAGAGCGGAGATTTTGCCGTCTACCGCTCTGCGGGGTCGTAACCCGTATCTTCCAGCCAGTGTGCCTTGTCGTTGGCCGCCGCAACGGCCAGAAAGTCGCAGCGGTTGTTCTCCACCGTCTCGGCGTGTCCCTTGACCCAGACGAAGCGGACGTTGTGGCGGTTGTATGCGCGCAGGAAGCGCATCCAGAGATCGGGATTTTTCTTGCCCGCGAATCCTTTGCGGACCCATCCGAAGACCCATCCCTTCGTGACGGCGTCGACGACGTATTTCGAGTCGGAGTAAACCACCACGTCCGAACCCTCGAACTTGAGCGTTTCGAGAGCGACGCACACGGCCATCAGTTCCATGCGGTTGTTGGTCGTCAGGCGGAATCCCTGCGACAACTCCTTGCGGTGCCGCCCCGAGAGAAGCACCGCGCCATAACCGCCCGGACCGGGGTTTCCGAGGGCCGAACCGTCGGTGTAAATTGTAATTGCTGGCAAATCGTGTCGTGCGATAAGTCCGTTCTGCTGTTTCCGGACGTTGATAATTTACGGCATACCGCCGTGTTTGCAGGCCAGGTCCACTCCCCGGCCCCGCCTCGGCGGGGCCGGGGAGGCCGGATTTTTAGTTAAGTGCTTTCAGTTGCTCGCGGATGGCCGTGATTTTGGCTTCGGCGTCGGCCTGTTTGGCGCGCTCGTTGGCGACTACCTTTTCAGGCGCCGAGGCGACGAACCGTTCGTTCGATAGTTTCTTCATCACCGAGGCGAGGAATCCCTCCTGATAGCTGAGTTCCGCCATCAGTTTCTCGATTTCAGCCTCCACGTCGATTTTGCCCGCCATCGGCACGAAATACTGCGTCGTCTTGACGATGAACGCCGCATCGGCCGGATCTTTCTCCGCGACGGTCTCGATGGCCGTGAGATTGGCCATTTTCTCCAATACGGGGGCGAATTCGGCGGGGTAGTTCTCGTCGGCGATGACCCGGAGCGTCAGCGCCTCCTTCTGCGGCAGGTTCTTCTGGTTGCGGACGTTGCGCACCGAGGTGATAACTTCCTTCGCCAGTTCGAAGCGCGCCAGCATCGCGGCGTCTTCGGCTGCGGGTCGGGGCATCTGCGCCACGCAGATCGAGTCGCCTTCGGCCCGCGGTGCGAGGTCCTGCCAGATCTCTTCCGTGACGAACGGCATGAAGGGGTGCAGTACGCGCATCAGGGCGTCGAACCAGCCTTTCGTCGCTTCCATCGTCCCGGCGTCGATCGGCTGCCCGTAGGCGGGCTTCACCATTTCGAGGTACAGGCCGCTGAAGTCGTCCCAGAACAGCCGGTAGGCCTCCTTGAAGGCTTCCGAGATGCGGTAGGTCTTGAAATCGTCGGCGATCTGCCGGAGCGAGCGGCCCAACGCCTGCTCGAACCACTCGACGGCAAGGCGGTTGTTCTCGCTCTGCGTAGCGGTTGCATCCACCGTCCAGCCGTTTACGAGGCGGTAGGCGTTCCATATCTTGTTGCCGAAGTTGCGGCCCTGTTCGCACAACGCTTCGTCGAACATCACGTCGTTGCCGGCCGACGAGGAGATCAGCATGGCCATACGCACGCCGTCGGCGCCGTATTGGGCGATCAGGTCCAGCGGGTCGGGCGAGTTGCCCAACTGCTTCGACATCTTGCGGCCGATCTTGTCGCGCACGATACCTGTGAAGTAGACGTTCGAGAAGGGCTTTTCGTGGCGGTACTCGTAACCGGTTATGATCATGCGGGCCACCCAGAAGAAGATGATGTCGGGGGCCGTTACCAGGTCGTTGGTGGGGTAGTAATAATTGATCTCTTCGTTGTCCGGGAAGCGGATGCCGTCGAATACCGAAATCGGCCACAGCCACGACGAGAACCACGTGTCCAATACGTCTTCGTCCTGCCTCAGATCGCTCAGTTGCAGCGATGCGTCGCCGCTTTTCGCGCGGGCCTTCTCCAGTGCCTCCTCGGCCGTCAGGGCGACCACGAAACCGCCTTTCGGGAGGTAGTAGGCCGGAATGCGCTGGCCCCACCACAACTGGCGCGAAATGCACCAGTCCTTGATGTTCTCCATCCAGTAACGGTAGGTGTTCTTGTATTTCTCGGGCACGAACCGGATCGCGTCCTCCATCACGGCCTTTGTCGCGGGCTGTGCCAGTTCCTGCATCGAGAGGAACCACTGCATCGAGAGTTTGGGCTCGATGGCTACGCCCGTGCGCTCCGAATAACCCACGTTGTTGGTGTAGTCTTCGGTCTTCTCCAGCAGGCCCGCTGCCGCGAGGTCCTTTTCGATCTGCCTGCGCACGTCGAAACGGTCCTGTCCCACGTAGAGGCCCACCTTGTCGTTGATCGTGCCGTTGTCGTTGAAAATATCGATGGTTTCGAGTCCGTATTTCTCGCCCAGCATGTAGTCGTTCACGTCGTGCGCCGGGGTCACCTTCAGCGCTCCCGTTCCGAACTCGATGTCCACGTATTCGTCGCGGATCACCGGAATCGAGCGGCCTACCAGCGGCACGATGACGCGGGCGTCCTTCGCCAGCCATGCGTAACGTTCGTCGTTGGGGTTGACGCACAACGCCGTGTCGCCCAGGATCGTCTCCGGACGGGTCGTCGCGACGATAATCGCCTTGTCGGTTCCTTCGACCAGGTAACGCAGGTAGTAGAGTTTGCCGTGCGACTCCTTGAAGACCACCTCTTCGTCCGAAAGCGCCGTCTGCGCTGCGGGGTCCCAGTTGACCATCCTTACGCCGCGGTAAATCTTGCCTTTTTCGTAGAGGTCGCAGAAGACGCGCAGGACGCTCTCCGTGCGGGGTTCGTCCATCGTGAAGCACGTGCGGTCCCAGTCGCACGAAGCGCCCAGTTTGCGCAGCTGCTTGAGGATCACGCCGCCGTATTTCTCTTTCCATTCCCAGGCGTATTCGAGGAATTTCTCCCGCGTGAGCGACGTTTTCTCGATGCCTTTTTCGCGCAGCATCGCTACGACTTTGGCCTCCGTGGCGATCGACGCGTGGTCCATGCCCGGAACCCAGCAGGCGTTCTTTCCCGACATGCGGGCGCGGCGGACGAGCACGTCCTGCAGCGTGTTGTTGAGCATGTGGCCCATGTGGAGCATGCCCGTCACATTGGGGGGCGGGATGACGATCGTGTAAGGTTCGCGCTGGTCGGGTTCCGAGTGGAAAATCCCCCGGTCGATCCAGAAGTCGTACCATTTGGATTCGATCTGCTGCGGTGCGTATTTGTCTGCGATTTGCATGGCGCTTTCAGTTTAACTTTGTTTTATAGGGATGCAAAGTTATTAACATTCTGTCAAAGATAAAATAAAATTTCTAAAAAATCGTTATCTTTGCAACATTATATATCTGTATATCCTATGAGTAAAAAAGATAAGATCGAAACCATCGAAGTAGACGACGTGAATCTCCTCCCCGAACTGCTCGACGGCAATCACCGCGTGATCCCTATCGTGACCGGCGGCGACGAGCCTGTGGAGGAGGTCGAAGTTCCCGAAATCATACCCATCCTTACGCTGCGTTCGTCGGTGCTTTTCCCCGGCGCTATCACCCCCATTACGGTGGGGCGCGACAAGAGCATCAACCTCGTGCGCGCCGTCAATGCCGAAGGCGGCATCCTGGGCGCCGTGCTGCAGCGCGAAAGCGATGTCGAAGACCCTGCGCCGGACGACATGTACAAGGTCGGAACCGCTGCGCGTATCATCAAGATCCTGGAGATGCCCAACGGCAACCTCACGGTGATCCTGAACGGTTTGGAGAAGGTCGAGATCACGGAATACATCACCACCGAGCCCTATTTCAAGGCCCGGGTGACCGCTCTGCGCGATTCGACCCCCGACCTGAAGAGCATCGAGTTCGAGGCGCTCGTGGACTCGATCCGCGACGTGGCGCTGAACATCATCAACGTTTCGCCGTCGATGCCTAAGGAGGCGGCTTTCGCCATTAAGAACATCGACTCGAAGCGCGGCATCATCAATTTCATCTGCTCCAACATGGAGCTCACGGACGAGGACCGCCAGTCGCTGCTGGAGGCTCCCGGCCTGTTGGCCCGCGCCCGCAAGTTGCTCGAAATCCTGATCCGCGAGCAGCAGTTGGCCGAACTGAAAAACCAGATTCAGGAGCGCGTCAAGCAGGAGATCGACAAGCAGCAGCGCGACTACTACCTGCAACAGCAGATGCGCACGATCCAGGACGAACTGGGCGACGGCGCCGATGCCGACATCGAGAAGATGCGCGAGCAGGCGTCCAAGAAGAACTGGCCCGAGGAGGTTGGCGAAACCTTCGAGAAGGAGTTGCAGAAGGTCGAACGGCTGAACCCCGCCGTAGCCGAATATTCGGTGCAGATGACCTACCTCAATCTGCTGCTGGAGCTTCCGTGGAACGAGGTGACGAAGGACAACCTCGACCTCAAGTGCGCCCGCGAACAACTCGACCACGACCATTTCGGTCTGGAAGAGGTGAAGGAGCGTCTGCTGGAGCACCTGGCCGTCATCAAACTCAAGGGCGACCTCAAATCCCCGATCCTCTGCCTCTACGGCCCTCCGGGAGTGGGTAAGACCTCGCTCGGCAAGTCGGTCGCCGCGGCGCTGGGCCGCAAGTTCGGCCGCATCTCGCTGGGCGGCCTGCACGACGAGTCGGAGATTCGCGGACACCGCCGCACCTACATCGGCGCCATGCCGGGCCGGATTATCCAGACCATCAAACGCTGCGGTTCGTCGAACCCCGTCATCATCCTCGACGAGGTCGACAAGGTGACCGTTTCGAACCACGGTGATCCGTCGAGTGCCCTGCTGGAGGTTCTCGACCCGGAACAGAACACCACTTTCCACGACAACTACCTCGACATGGAGTACGACCTGTCGAAGGTGCTGTTCATCGCTACGGCCAACAACATCGCCAACATCGCCCCGGCGCTGCGCGACCGTATGGAGATGATCAACATCGCCGGTTACCTCGTGGAGGAGAAGATACGCATCGCCCTGGACCACCTGCTGCCCAAGCAGCGCGAGGCCCACGGCATCAAGGAACAGGAGATGACCATGACCCCGGAGGTCGTTGAAAACGTCATCGCCTGCTACACGCGTGAAGCCGGCGTGCGTTCGCTGGACAAGAACCTGGCGAAGATCGCCCGTGCCCGCGCCAAGCAGATCGCCTTCGACGAGGCTTTCGCTCCCGAAATTTCGCTGAAAGATATCGAGAAAATCCTCGGCATGCCCAAATTCCTCCGGGAGGAGTACGAAGTGGGCGGCATGACGGGCGTTGTGACGGGCCTTGCATGGACCGAGGTCGGCGGCGACATCCTCTACATCGAGTCGGTGCTGACGCCCGGCAAGGGCAAGGTGAGCCTTACGGGCAACCTGGGCGATGTGATGAAGGAGTCGGCCACCATCGCCCACGAATGGACGATGGCCCACTACAAGGAACTGGGTATCGACCCCGCGATGTTCGAGAAGAACGATATCAACATCCACGTTCCCGAAGGCGCGATCCCGAAGGACGGTCCCTCGGCCGGTATCACGATGGTCACCTCGATTGTGTCGAGCTACACGGGCCGCAGAGTCAGGGAGCGCATCGCCATGACGGGCGAGACGACCCTCCGCGGCCGGGTGATGCCCGTGGGCGGCGTGAAGGAGAAGATCCTGGCCGCCAAGCGTGCCGGCATCACGGAACTGATCCTTTCGGAGGAGAACCGCAAGGACATCGCCGAGATCAAACCCGAGTATATCGCGGGCCTCACGTTCCACTACGTGAAGACCAACGAAGAGGTGCTGAAACTGGCTCTGGTGTAGTTTTTTCGTGACGGCGGCGAACTTCGGCGTTTCCCTCGCCGGTTTGGGCAGCCGCATGCCGCGTGTATGCTCTTGCCTCGCCGGCTTCCCGAAACCGCGGATTTTATCCGCCCTGACAAAAAAACGAGGCCGGCGGCGGTTATTTGGATTAAAAAAGGTATTTTTATACAATGAAATGCATTGCAATTATTCCCGCCCGCTATGCGGCGACGCGTTTTCCGGCTAAACTGCTGGCCCGGCTGGGCGGCAAGCCCGTCATTGAGCGGGTCTACGAGCAGGTCGCGGGCGTGTTGGACGACGTTGTGGTCGCCACCGACGACCGGCGAATCTACGATGCCGTGAAGGCTTTCGGCGGAAAGGTCGAAATGACCTCTCCGGACCATAAAAGCGGTACAGACCGTTGCTGGGAGGCTTACTGCAAGCAGGGTGTCGAGTACGACGTGATCTTCAACGTGCAGGGCGACGAGCCCTTTATCCAGCCTTCGCAGCTGGAGACCGTGAAGCGCTGCTTCGACGATGCGTCGACCGACATCGCCACGCTCGTGAAGCCTTTTTCGGAGGCCGACGGACTCGAAGCGCTGGAAAACCCCAATTCCCCGAAAGTGGTCCTCGACGCGCAGTCGAGGGCCATCTATTTTTCCCGTTCGGTGATTCCCTACCTCAAGGGCGTGCCGCGCGAAGAGTGGTTGTCGCGCCATACGTACTACAAGCATATCGGCCTCTACGCTTTCCGCGCGGAGGTGATGCGGGCTGTCACGGCGCTGCCGCAGTCGGCGCTCGAAAAAGCCGAGTCGCTGGAACAACTGCGCTGGCTGGAGAACGGCTATAAGATCGGCGTGGGTATTTCGGAGGTCGAGACGATCGGGATCGATACCCCCAAGGACCTCGAAAGGGCCGAAGCGTTTTTGTTGAAAAACCGGAAATAGCAAATCGGCGGGGTATGAACAGGACTATAAATATCATCGGAATCCTGGCGGGTGTCATATTTATATTGTTCGCAAACCTTTCATTTGTCAACGAGTTTGTCAGCAGCCTGCTGATGGCGTTGGGCACAGGCCTTTTCGCGGCCTGCTTCGTCAATATCATCCTGCAGGTATGCAAGGAGAAGGAGCCGGAAGAACCCATGAAACTGCTGACGAACGAACGGATCGACCTGACTAAATTCTACCGGAAGAGCCGCTCCCAGGTCCGCCACCATCACGACCTGCTGTCGATTGCCGTCGCCGGGGCGCTCAAGGATATTTCTAAAGACGATCACCTGTTGGACCGCATCCTGCGTGACCGGCTGAAGGTCCGGCTGCTGTTCCTCAATCCCCTTTCCGGTTTTGTCCGCCAGCGGGCCGCCGAGGACCAGATGACGGTCGCGGACGTGTATAAAGAGTTGTCCGCCTCCATCGCCCTGGCTGTGGAGATCGGCGAGAAACTCAAGGCCCGTTACGCCGAACTCAAGAAAAGTAAACTGCTGAACGAAGCGGACGAAGGCAGTTTCGAGGTGCGGCTGTACGACGGCTGCCCTTACCTGACCATCTTCCGGGCCGACGACGAAATCGTCTGGGGGCTGTATACCGCCGAGAAACGGGGCGTCAATTCCGCCGCTTTCAGGTCGAAAAAGGGCGACAGCGCGCTGTCCGGCCAGTTGGAAGGCCATTTCAATGTCATCTGGGAGCGGTCGAGGTCCGCATGTATCGTCAGGTATCTCGAGCAGAACGCCCCCGTGGTATTCGACGGGTTCGTCGAACACCTGAATGCCGAAATCGCCCGGCTTTCGTCGCAAAATTAATGTTTAAGGTAAATTGAATCCCATGTCACTAAAGTTCATCGCAGGACCCTGCGTCATCGAATCGGCCGAACTGCTCGATACCGTAGCCGAAAAGCTCACGGCGATCAACCGGACCCTCGGCACGGAAATCATCTTCAAAGCCTCGTTCGACAAGGCCAACCGCACCTCGGTTTCGTCGTTCCGCGGCCCGGGACTCGAAAAGGGGTTGCAGATGCTTGCCGACGTGCGGGCGAAGTGGGGGCTGCGGCTGCTCACCGACATCCACGAATCGTGGCAGGCCGTACCCGTCGGCGAAGTCGTCGACGTGATCCAGATTCCGGCCTTCCTCTGCCGCCAGACCGATTTGCTGGTCGCCGCGGCGAAAACCGGAAAGACGGTGAACATCAAAAAAGCCCAGTTCCTTTCGGGTGCCGACATGCTCTATCCCTACGAAAAGGCCCGCGAGGCCGGAGCCGGTGAAATCTGGCTTACCGAGCGCGGCAATTCGTTCGGCTACAATAACCTCGTCGTTGACTTCCGCAACATTCCCGACATGCTCAAAATCGCCCCTACGGTGATCATGGACTGCACCCATTCGGTGCAGCGTCCCGGCGCTGCGGGCGGTAAGACGGGCGGCAACCGCGAGTTCGTTCCCGCCATGGCGCGGGCCGCCAGGGCGTTCGGAGCCAACGGCTTCTTCTTCGAGGTGCACCCCGATCCTGACCGCGGCCTGAGCGATGCTGCCAACATGCTGCCGCTCAATGAACTGGAACCGTTAATTAAATCTTTGCTGTAAATGACCGATACTACGAAGGCGCAGATTCTGGAAGTTGCCCGCAAGGCGATCCATACTGAGATGCTGACGCTCAAGCGCATGGAAGACACCCTCGGCGACGCGTTCGCGACGGCTGTGGAACTGATTCTCGAAAGCCGCGGCAAATGCATCATCACGGGCATGGGCAAGTCGGGTCTCGTGGGGCGCAAGATCGCTGCGACGCTCGCTTCGACCGGAACCCCGAGTTTTTTCCTCCACCCCGGCGAAGCCTTCCACGGCGATCTGGGCATGATTTCGAAGGAAGATATCGTCGTGGCCCTCTCCTATTCGGGCGAGACCGACGAAATCCTTAAAATCGTTCCTTTCATCCATTCCAACGGTAATAAGATCGTCTCGATGACCGGAAATCCCGACTCGGCGTTGGCCAAGAACTCCGATGTGCACCTCGACGTAGGGGTGAAGGAGGAGGCCTGCATCCTGCACCTTGCGCCCACTTCGTCGACCACGGCGCAGATCGCCATGGGCGATGCGCTGGCCGTGTCGCTGATGCAGATGCGGGGCTTTACGAGCGTCGATTTCGCGCGCCTGCACCCGGGCGGAAGCCTCGGGCGGCGTCTGCTGATGACCGTGGGCAACGTCATGCGCGACCACGACCTGCCTGTCGTCGCGCCCGACTGCCCGGCTGCGGAGATGATCCACGCCATTTCGAAGGGCGGGCTGGGTCTGATCGTGATCTGCGACGGCGAGCGGATCGAAGGCATCGTCACCGACGGCGACGTGCGCCGCGCGATGGAACGCCTGCGCGGGGAGTTCTTCAACATCACGGCCGCCGACATTGCCACGCGTAATCCCAAAACCATCTCTCCGGGCGAAAAACTTATCGAGGCCGAGAAGATGATGACCCGCAACAAGGTCACCTCGCTGCTCGTTACGGACGAAGGCGGCAAACTCTCCGGAGTGATCCAGATTTACGACATTAAATTGTGATGCGTAGTGTTCGTTATCCTGCTTTCCTATAAGAAACCACTTGCCGAAGTGGAGAGATACCTCGCGGCGCATCGTGAATACCTTGACCGGCATTATGCTGAAGGGGTGTTCCTCTGCTCGGGGCCGCAGAATCCCCGCACGGGAGGCGTCATCCTCTGCCGTGCTGCGGACCGCGCAGCCGTCGAGGCCCTGACGTGTGAAGATCCGTTTCGCATCCACGGTGTCGCCGACTACGAGGTCGTCGAATTCTCGCCCACGAAGCACCTGCCCGGGTTCGGGGCTTTTCTCTAAAACAAAAAGGAGGTTCCCAGACCTCCTTTTTCATTTCCGTATGTAGTGCGGCATTTCGGCCGGTATCTCCATCGAGATTTCCACCAGCCCGCGGACTTCTCCGCCCTCCTTCCATGCTGTCTGGTAAATCATCTTGCGGACGCCCTGCTTTTCGATCGTATAGGCGTTCGTGCCGTTCGTCGCGAGCAGCCGGCGGATGATTTCGCCCGAGCGTTCTCCGTGACAGCCGAACAGGTTGCTGCCGATCAAATCGCCGTGTTTGGCGTAGGTGGCGCGCGCCTTTTCGTTCATGTAGAGGATCACGCCCTCGGTGTCGCACACCGTGACGGCGCAGTCGACCTCTTCGGCCCAGGGAAAGGAGCTTTTCATTTATTGCTGTATTTTTACCAGTTGTTCGCGGTAAGCGTTCAGGATGCGCGATTTGGAGATGAATCCCAGGTAGCGGCCCTGCTTGTCCACGACGGGCAGCATCCAGGCTCTTTTGTCCTCGAATTTCTCCATGACGCTCAGGATCGCTTCGTGCTCCATGATCCGGTCCGGGGGCGGAATCATGTAATCCGAGATCGGGTGTCCGTATTTCTCGTGCTTGAACATGTCCTCGCGCAGGTCGTCCAACTGTACCACGCCGATCAGGCGGCCGAAGTTGTCGATTACGGGGAAGATATTGCGGCGCGCCGTCGAGATGATGTGCACGATGTCGCCCAGGGTCATATTCTCCTTGATGCGCAGGAAGTCGGTCTCCATCAGCTCGTCGAGTTTCAGGAAGACGAATACCGACTGGTCTTTGTTGTGGGTCAGCAGTTCGCCGTTCAGGCGCAGTTGCTTGGTGTAGATCGAATCGGGGTCGAGGTAGTAGCCCACGGCGAACGAGATGCAGGCCGTAATCATCAGCGGGATGAACAGTCCGTAGCCGTTCGAGAGCTCGGCGATGAGGAAGATCGAGGTCAGCGGGGCTTTCATGACTCCCGACATGACGCCTGCCATGCCGACCAGCGTAAACGAAACGATCGACACCTCCCATCCGAACAGCGTGTTGCAGACCAGCGCCAGCGAAGCGCCCGTGAAGGCTCCGACGAACAGCGACGGGGCGAATGTTCCGCCCACGCCGCCCGCGGCATTGGTCGAAGCCATGGCGATGACCTTGAAAAACATCGTGGCGATGACGAAGAGGATGACGACCCAGTCGATTTCGCGGAAGCGGTAGAAGAGCGAGTTGTTGAACAGCTCCTGCGCGTTGCCGTGCATCAGGGAGGTGAATCCCTCGTAACCTTCGCCGTAGAGCGGCGGGAAGACGAAGATCAGGATACCGAGGATCGCGCCGCCCCAGAGCCATTTTTTGTACTGCTTGTCGATGCCCTTGAAGAAGTTTCCCACGCGCGAATTCATCGACGTGAAATACCACGACATCAATCCGCTCAGCCCGCCCAGCAGGATGAACAGCGGTATCTGCCACAGTTCGAACGCATCGGCCGGAGCCAGCGTGATGGCCAGTATCGGGTCGAAGCCGCGCAGCATGAAGGCCATCGTCGTCGCAGTGATCGAGGCGATCAGCAGCGGGATGACCGACCCGGCGGTGATGTCCAGCATCAGGATCTCCAGCACGAAGACCACGCCCGTGATCGGGGCTTTGAAGATCGCCGCCAGAGCGGCTCCCGCGCCGCAGCAGAGCAGCAGCGTCGTGTGCTTGTAGTTGAGGCGCGCCAGCCGTCCGATGTTCGAGCCGATAGCCGCACCCGTGAGCACGATCGGGGCCTCGGGACCCACCGATCCGCCGAATCCGATGGTCGTCGCACCGCCTACGATCGAAGTCCAGCAGTTGTGGCGGGCGATGCGCGAGTTGCGGCTCGACATGGCGTACAGGACGCGTGTCACGCCTTCGGAGATGTTGTCTCGAACGATATATTTGACAAACAGCGTCGCCAGGATGATGCCGATGGCGGGGTAGATCAGAAAGAGGACATGGGCGCTGTCCACCGGGAACCAGCGTATCAGTCCGCTCTTGATGCCGTGCAGCAATATCTCGAACAGGTAAGTGCCCAGCCCTGCGAGCACACCGACCACCACGGCCAGAAGCATCATGATCTGGCTGTTCGACAGCCTCCGGGTCAGCCGGAGGAATTCGAGGTAGATGCGGTCGGTGCGGAAGGACATGTGCTATTGGTTTTGGGCGAAATGCTCGGCCTGCCCGGCGATCAGCTCTTTGTCGTCGAAATAGTTGATCTTCATGGCGGCACGAACGTCTGCGAGGGTTTCGGCTGCCGCAGCGCGGGCTTTTTCCGAGCCTTCACGGAGAATCTCGTACACCTCGCCGATGCGCGCCTCGTAATAGTGGCGGCGTTCGCGGATCGGGTCGAGCACTTCGTTGAGGATGGCGATCAGCAGGCGTTTCACCTTGACATCGCCCAGTCCGCCGCGGCGGTAGTGCGCCTTCAGTTCATCCAAAGAGGGATATTCGGGCAAATACCGGGAAAAATGTTCGGGACGGCTGAAAGCGTCGAGGTAGGTGAATACCGTGTTGCCCTCGACCTTGCCCGGGTCTTCCACGCGCAGGTGGTCGGGATCGGTATACATGCCCATCACCTTTTTCTTGACCTCGTCGGCCGTGTCCGAAAGGTAGATGCAGTTGTTCAGCGATTTCGACATCTTGGCTTTACCGTCGGTTCCCGGCAGGCGCATGCAGGCCGCATTGTCGGGCAGCAGAATTTCCGGCTCGACGAGCGTTTCGCCGTATACGGCGTTGAATTTATGGACGATTTCGCGTGTCTGCTCGATCATCGGCTCCTGGTCTTCGCCGACAGGCACGGTCGTGGCCTTGAAAGCCGTGATGTCCGACGCCTGGCTGATGGGGTAGGTGAAGAATCCCACGGGAATACCCTGGCGCTGGGTCGTGTCGCCCTCGGCGGCGCCTTCGGCAAATCCGCGGAGCGTGATCTCGGCCTTTACGGTCGGGTTGCGCTGGAGCCGCTGCACGGTGACGAGGTTCATGTAATAGAACGCCAGTTCGCACAGTTCGGCGACCTGCGACTGGATGAAGAGCGTCGATTTCGCGGGATCGAGGCCTACCGAAAGGTAGTCCAGCGCCACTTCGATAATGTTCTGACGCACCTTTTCCGGGTTGTCGGCGTTGTCGGTGAGTGCCTGCGCATCGGCGATCATGATGAATATCTTTTCGAACTCGCCCGAGTTCTGCAACTCGACGCGGCGGCGAAGCGAACCTACGAAGTGGCCCAGATGGAGCCGGCCCGTAGGACGGTCGCCGGTAAGGATGATTTTTGCCATATTTATTTTTAAACGTTTATTTTGCTGACAAAGATAGTGCAAGGCGAGGGCAGAACCAAACGCAGTTTGAGTTTTGCCGGGCCGCAGCCTATCTGAGCCGGGTGTCCATTTCCGAGGCAAAGATAATGCAAACCCGGGGAAGCGGCAAATTATTTGATGCTACCGCAATGCCGCCCGTCTCTGCGGCGGACTTATTTCCCGCAAACATACGAAAAACCATGCGGGGAGCCTAAAAAAGTTGTCGAGTATAGATTTTTTTTATATCTTCGCTTGCTGAAATAGACGCCTGTTATGACGATTATCCAACTTGAATATTTGCTGGCCGTAGCCAACTGTGGCAGTTTTTCGCTTGCCGCCGAACATTGTTTTGTGACACAACCGTCTTTGAGCATGCAGGTTAAGGCTCTCGAAGAGGAGTTGGGCGTGGTGCTTCTCGACCGCTCGAAAAAGCCAGTTATTCCCACCGAAGCGGGCGAGGTCGTGCTGGAGCAGGCCCGCGAGACGATCAAGGCCTACAACTACATCCGCGAGGCTGTTGCGGAACTCAAGGGCGAAACTGCCGGCAAGCTGCGGCTGGGCGTCATCCCGACCATTGCACCCTACCTGCTGCATAAATTCATACCGGCTTTCGTGCACGACTACCCGAAGGTCGAACTGGAAATATCCGAGATGATCACTTCGGACATCGTCGAGGCGCTCAAGCGCGACCGCATCGACGCGGCGCTGGTCGCCAGCGGAACCTGCGGCGAGGGCATCCTCGAACAGGAACTTTTCAACGACCGGTTCTATGCGTACGTGTCGCCCGAAAATCCGCTTTACGAGCGGCAGAATATCCGCATCGAGGAGATCGACCTGAAAGACCTGGTGATCCTGAGCCCCGGCAACTGCATGCGCGACCAGATCATCGAACTGTGCCAGGCCCGGCGCTCGATGCCGTCGCACTATTCGTTCGAATCGGGGTCGCTGGATACGCTGATGCGCATCGTCGACTGTACGTCGTGTCTGACGATCATCCCCGAAATGGCTGTCGAATACATCCCCGCCGACCGCCGCGACCGCCTGAAAACCCTTTCGAAGGGAGCCACTTCGCGCAAGATCGCCGTTGCCGTGCGCCGCACGTATGTCAAGAACTCGATTATCCGGGCCCTGACCGAGACCATTCTGGCCAATGTTCCGGGTGCGAAGGCATAGCCCCTCGCTTCCATCAATAACGAATGCGCCCGGCAGCTTCCTGCCGGGCGCGTTTGGTTTTATTCGGGGTTATTCGTTTTCATTTTCGTCGCCTTTCCCGTCCAGTCGGCCGAGGCCGAACTGCCGTTGGAGAGGTTTACGGAGAGTTTGACGGAAAAGTCTCCGCCGTTTTTGGTCACCTTCAGGGTTCCGGCCGTAATGGTGAACGGTGTGTCTTTCCCTTCGACGGAGATGTCGATCGATCCTTCGGAGTTGTCGATTTCGAACGACGAACCGTCGATTGTTGCTATGATGTCGAGGTAGGGTTCGAGCGTCCCGCTCTTTACGACGGGTTTGGTCAGGTCGATGGTCTTGCCGTAGAGCGATTCCGACAGCTCGATTCCGACGAAGAAAGAGGGTTGGTCTTCCGGAATTTGTGAAAATGCATCCTTGAGCAGGATGAGAGTGAACGAGGCCTCGTCTCCGTATTCGGCCGGATTTTCTCTGTAGAAGGCGCTTTTGACCTCGTTGATCAGACCGTTGACGGTGATTGTCTGCATGGTGACGGTTTCGTTGTCGTCCTTACAGGATGTGGCGGCCAGGGCGAGTGCGCCGGCCAGGCAGAGCATGGAGATTCTTTTCATAAATTTGCATTGGAGTGAGTTTGTGAGTGTTCAAATGTAGTGAAAAAAACTAAATCGGGGCCGCAGGGAGCGAATAATCGGAATAATCCCGAAACAATATGGCTTGTGCGGCGCGATTTTTACCCCGTTGCTTTCAAATCTCATTCTCTTTTCTTACCTTTGCAAGGTTATAGATACCTATTGGATATTATATGAATAAACTGATCGAAACGATCGTCAGCGCGATTGAAGATAAAAAAGGTAAGAATATTGTATCGTTGGACCTCTCGGGATTCGACGGGGCAATCTGTTCGCATTTCGTGGTCTGCAACGCCGACTCCACGACACAGGTGTGCGCCATCGCCTCCGGAATCGAAGAGAAGGTGCTCGAAACGCTGGGCGAAAAGGTCTGGCGCATCGAAGGCCAGCAGAACGGCGTATGGATCGCCATGGACTATGTGGACGTGGTCGTTCACATCTTCCAGACCGAGTTGCGCGGCTTCTACAAGCTCGAAGAGCTGTGGGCCGATGCGCCGTTGGTGAAGTATGAATACGAAGAGTAATCCGAATTATGGCACAGAAAAGCAAGAACAACAATAAAATGAATATGAACATGCCGCGGCCCTCGATGTTGTGGATTTACGGCCTGATCGCCGCTTTCATCATCGGCTGGTATGTCTTCGACGATGTCAACGACACGCCGCTGCCCAGTGACTGGGCTACCGTGCAGGAGATGGTGGAGAAGGGCGACGTGGAGAAAATCCAGGTTGTAAACCGCGACCAGGCTCAGGTATTCCTCAAGAAAGAGGCCGGCGACAAGTACCGCAACGACTCGGTGGACAAGCGTTTTAAACGCCTTCCCGAGTCGGGAGCGCAACTGATTTTCACCATCGGTTCGGTGGACTCGTTCCGCGAGGACCTCAAAGCCGCCGAGGAGCAGTCGGGGCAGGTTGTCCCGGTGATTTATGAAAACAAGGCCAACGATTGGACTTCGCTGCTTATCAACCTGTTACCGTGGGTCGTAATCATCGGCGCCTGGTTTTTCGTCATGCGTTCTATGTCGCGTGGCGCGGGAGCCGGCGGCGGCGGAGGCATTATGAACGTCGGCAAAGCCAAAGCGCAGGTCTTCGATAAGGACAACTCCAAGCGCGTGACGTTCAAGGACGTAGCGGGTCTGGAGGAAGCGAAGGTCGAGATCATGGAGATCGTCGATTTCCTCAAGAAGGCTGACAAATACAAGGAACTGGGCGCCAAGATCCCCAAGGGCGCGCTGCTCGTAGGCCCTCCGGGAACGGGTAAAACCCTGCTGGCCAAGGCCGTCGCAGGGGAGGCCAACGTGCCGTTCCTTTCGATTTCGGGTTCCGATTTCGTCGAAATGTTCGTCGGCGTGGGCGCTTCGCGTGTGCGGGACCTTTTCGAACAGGCCAAGCAGAAGGCTCCGTGCATCGTCTTCATCGACGAGATCGATGCCATCGGCCGCGCCCGCGGCAAGAACGCCGGATTCTCGGGCAACGACGAACGTGAAAATACGCTGAATCAGCTTCTTACCGAGATGGACGGCTTCCAGACCAATACGGGTGTCATCGTGCTCGCGGCTACGAACCGCGCCGACATCCTTGACAAGGCGCTGATGCGCGCCGGGCGTTTCGACCGCCAGATCGAGGTGGGACTTCCCGACGTGAAGGAGCGCGAGGAGATTTTCAACGTCCACCTGCGTCCGCTGAAGCTCGATCCGCAGCTCGACCGTTCGTTCCTGGCGCGCCAGACCCCGGGCTTCTCGGGCGCCGACATCGCCAATGTCTGCAACGAGGCCGCGCTGATCGCCGCCCGCCACAACAAGAAATTCATCTCGAAAGAGGATTTCCTCGCCGCCATCGACCGTATCGTGGGGGGCTTGGAGCGCAAGAATAAGATCATCACCGACGAGGAGAAGCGCGTGATCGCTTTCCACGAGGCGGGCCACGCCACGGTAAGCTGGATTCTGGAAAATGCCAGTCCGCTAATCAAGGTGACGATTATCCCGCGCGGCAAAGCGCTCGGCGCAGCATGGTATCTGCCCGAAGAGCGTCAAATCACCACGCGCGAGCAGATGATGGACGAACTGGCCGCGACGCTGGGCGGCCGCGTCTCGGAACAACTGACCTTCGGCGAAATTTCGACCGGGGCGCTCAACGACCTGGAGCGCGTCACCAAGCAGGCTTATGCCATGGTAGCTTACTACGGCATGAGTGAAAACGTGGGTACGCTGTCTTACTACGACTCCACGGGCCAGAGCGACATGACCTTCACGAAACCTTATTCGGAACAGACGGCCCAGCAGATCGACGCCGAGGCCAAACAGGTGATCGAGAAGGCCTATAAGATGGCCGAGAAGGTGCTCCGTGAGCATGCTGACGGCCTGAAAGAGCTGGCCGAACTGCTGTTGTCCCGCGAGGTGGTCTTCACCGAGGATGTGGAGCGCATTTTCGGCAAGCGCAAGAAAGATATCGAACGTGAACGCCGGGAAGCCGAGGCGAAAGCCAAGGCCGGGGGAGGCCAGTCGGCCGAAGAGGAGCCGAAGGCCGGAAAGCAGGCCGCGGCTGTCGCCGGAGAACCGGCCAAGGCCGATGCCGCTGCGACCCAGCCGGCTCCCGTAGCACCGTCCGTCGCCGCTCCCGAACCCAAATAACCCGTCTGAAACCCACTACACCCTTAAAAACTGATGAGTGAAAAAATGAAGAACCTCTGGGTGCGCACGATGAGCGGGGCTATCCTCGCCGTGGTGATGCTGGGGGCTATCGCATGGTCGCAATGGAGTTTCGGCCTGCTGCTGGCGGCGTTGCTGGCCGTCGGCATGACGGAGTTCTATTCGCTGGCCGAAGAGCAGGGCAACAAACCCCAGCGGGTCGTCGGACTGGTTGCGGGACTCGTTCTTTTTGCACTGAACTTTGCATTCGTTTCGGATGACATCGAGATTCTCGGCAGCGCCCGGCAGGCTTTTGCCTGCGGGATGGCTTTCCTGCTGTTGCTGCTGCCTGCGATGTTCATCTGCGAACTCTACCGCCGGCGTGAAAATCCCGCCGCCAATATCGGCATAACTTTTATGGGCGTCGTCTATGTGGCGCTGCCTTTTTCGCTGATGTGCTACATCCCGATCATCGGCAGCGAAACGTGGAGTCCCTGGGTGATGCTTTTCTATGTCTTCATCATCTGGGCCAACGATGTTTTCGCCTATCTGGTGGGCATGTCCATCGGTAAACACCGCCTCTGCGAACGTCTCTCGCCCAAGAAATCGTGGGAAGGGTTTTTCGGCGGGATCATCGGGGCTGTGGCGATGGGACTCGTTGCTGCTTATGTACAGGATGGCAACTACTGGGTGTGGGCCGGACTGGCGCTCGTCGCGGCCGTCACCGGCGTGCTGGGCGATCTGGTGGAGTCGATGTTCAAACGCGCCGCCGGCGTCAAGGATTCGGGAACGCTGATTCCCGGCCATGGCGGGGTGCTCGACCGCTTCGATGCCATGCTGCTTTCGGCGCCGTTCGTCTTTGTGTATATGCTTTTTGTGATGTAACTGCAAACTCAATTTTGTTATGAGAATTAATAAGGAAGGATACAAAATCATCGGCATTTCGGGCGCAGTCTGCGTGCTTCTCTGGTGGCTGTTTTACCACCTGCTGGTCCACGATGCGAATGTTTCGCTGCTGTGGTTCAGTACCCTTGTGCTGTTGTTGTTCTGGTTCTTCATCGTAGCCTTCTTCCGCGAACCCCGCCGGGTCCGTATCCACGATGCCGATTTGGTTTTCTCTCCCTGCGACGGTCGCGTAGTCGTTACCGAGGTTGTCGTCGAAAACGAGTACCTCAAGCAGGAAATGCTGCAAATCTCAATTTTTATGTCCGTTACCAATGTCCACATGAACTGGGTTCCCGTGGGCGGTACGGTCGAATATTTCAAATACCATCCGGGGCGTTTCCTCGTGGCCTGGCATCCCAAGTCGTCGACCGAAAACGAGCGTACGACCACCGTAGTCGCCATGCCTGCGGGGCAGAAGGTGCTCTTCCGCCAGATCGCGGGACTGATTGCGCGCCGCATCATCTCCTACATGAAGGTGGGTGAGACGGTCGAGCAGAACAGCGTCTGCGGATTTATCAAGTTCGGCTCGCGCGTCGATGTGCTCGTGCCGAAGGACAGCGAACTGCTGGTGGAGATCGGCGATCCCGTCGTGGGTTCACAAACCCCGATCGCCCGCCTGCATAAGAACCTCGAAACCGAGTAACGGCATGAAGGCGACTCCCCAGACCTTCCTGAGATTCATCGCGGGTGCGGCGATTGCTGCGGCCGTGCTGTTTCTGGTCTGGTATTTTTCGTCGATCGTCGTCTACATCCTCATTTCGGCCGTGCTGGCCGTCATGGGCAGCCCGTTGGTGAAGTTTCTTTCGGGACTGCATATCAAGGGATGGCAGGTTCCCCGCTGGCTTGCAGCCCTGGTGACGCTCGTGGTGATCTGGGGCGTAATCGCTACCCTGTGTTCGTTGTTCGTGCCGCTGGTTTTCAACAAGATAAACCAGTTTGCCCATGTCGACTTCGCCGCAGTCGTAGGTAGCATCGGCGAACCCATTGCCCGGATGCAGCACGACCTGCAAACGCTCTTCTCGCTGCCCGAGAGTACATTCTCGCTCTCCGACGAGTTGACCTCGGCCCTCAAGCAGATCATCGACATCAATTCGCTCAACCTGATTTTCTCGTCGGTCATCAACCTTGTGCTTTCGTCGGTGATCGCCATTTTCTCCATCTCGTTCATTACTTTCTTTTTCCTTAAGGAGGACGGGCTGTTCTATGCGATGGTCACGTCGATTTTTCCGGAACATTACCACGACAATATCACCCGTGCGCTCGATTCGGTGACGCTCCTGTTGGCACGTTACTTTACGGGCATCCTCTCGGAGAGCCTTCTGCTTACGATCGCCGCGACGCTGGTGATGATGGCCTTCGGGATGAAGGCCGCCGATGCGGCGTTCATCGGCCTGGTCATGGGTGTGATGAATGTCGTGCCCTATGCCGGACCGCTGATCGGGGGCGTGGTTTCGGTTTTCGTGGGGATCGTTACGCCGATCGAAGGCATGTCCGTGGGCCATACGGCCTTTGTGATCGCCGGGTCGCTGCTGATCCTCAAGGGAATGGACGATTTTATCCTTCAGCCGACGCTCTATTCCGAGCGCGTGAAGGCGCATCCGCTCGAAATCTTCCTGGTGATTCTTATTGCCGGCTCGCTGGCCGGAATCCTGGGCATGCTGCTGGCGATACCCTCCTATACGGTGCTGCGCGTCTTCGCTAAGGAGTTCTTCTCGCAGTTCCGGCTGGTGCGTAAACTGACTGAAAAAATCTGATGGAACGGACGGTGATCGAAGGCGTTGTGAAACACGGACGCCGACTCGGACGTGAGTTGGGTTTTCCGACGGCCAACCTGGCTGTTCCGGCAGACATAGCTGCTGCGGACGGGGTCTACCGTTCGCGTGCGGAGGTCGACGGCAAAACCTACGACGCCATGTCGAATCTGGGGCGCAATCCTTCGGTCGGAGGTGTCGAACGGAGGCTCGAGACGCATATTTTCGGCTTTAGCGGCGAGTTGTACGGCCGCCTGCTGCGCGTCGAACTGCTCGAAAAAATCCGCGACGAACGCAAGTTCGCCACCGTGGAGGAGCTACGCGCACAGATCGAAAAGGATAAGGAATATATTTTGAAATTAAACTAGAATACTATGTATTTGGATTTGACCATGCCCTACAAAGTCGCCGACATGTCGCTGGCCGAGTGGGGACGCAAGGAGATCGAAATTTCCGAGCACGAAATGCCGGGCCTGATGGCTGTGCGCCGCAAATACGGTCCCGAAAAACCGCTCAAGGGCGTACGCGTGATGGGTTCGCTGCACATGACTATCCAGACGGCCGTGCTGATCGAAACCCTCGTGGAGCTGGGCGCCGACGTGCGCTGGTGCTCGTGCAACATTTTCTCGACGCAGGACCATGCCGCGGCTGCAATCGCCGCCGCAGGCGTTCCGGTCTTCGCCTGGAAGGGCGAGACGCTGCCCGAATACTGGTGGTGTACCGCCATGGCCCTCTCGTTCCCCGGCGGCAAAGGCCCGCAGTTGATCGTCGACGACGGCGGTGACGCCACGCTGCTGATCCACAAAGGCTATAAGGCCGAGAACGACGCCTCGACGCTCGACTACGCGCCTTCTTCGTATGAGGAAGAAGTCATCCTCGATACGCTGAAGCGGATTCTGGCCGAGGATTCGCAGAGGTGGCATCGTACGGTCGCCGAATGGAAGGGCGTGAGCGAGGAGACCACCACGGGCGTACACCGCCTTTACCAGATGCAGGAGGCCGGCGAACTGCTCGTTCCGGCCATCAACGTCAACGACTCGTGTACCAAGTCGAAGTTCGACAACCTCTACGGCTGCCGCGAATCGCTGGCCGACGGTATCAAACGCGCTACGGACGTAATGATCGCCGGCAAGGTGGTCGTGGTCTGCGGCTACGGCGACGTAGGTAAAGGCTGCGCCCACTCGATGCGCTCTTACGGCGCGCGTGTGATCGTCACGGAGATCGACCCCATCTGCGCCCTGCAGGCCGCGATGGAAGGCTTCGAGGTGAAGACCGTCGAAAGCGCACTGGCCGAGGGTAATATCTACGTTACCTGTACCGGTAACTGCGACATCATCACGCTGGAGCACATGGAAAAAATGCGCGACCAGGCCATCGTCTGCAACATCGGCCATTTCGACAACGAAATCCAGATGGCACGCCTCGAAAAATCCGGAGCCGTGAAACTGAATATCAAGCCGCAGGTCGATAAATTCACCTTCCCCGACGGCCATTCGATCTTTATCCTGGCCGAAGGCCGCCTGGTAAACCTCGGCTGTGCCACGGGACACCCTTCGTTCGTGATGTCGAACTCCTTTACCAACCAGTGCCTCGCGCAGATGGAGTTGTGGCAGAAGAACCTCGAAGTGGGCGTTTACCGCCTGCCGAAACACCTCGACGAGGAGGTTGCACGCTTGCACCTGGATAACCTCGGCGTCGAACTGACCCGCCTGACGAAGCACCAGGCCGACTACATCGGCGTTCCCGAGGACGGTCCCTATAAAGCGGAGCATTACCGCTATTAATTCCTGTCCTGATAACGAATCACCCCGGTTTTGGTCGATCCAAAACCGGGGTGATTCGTTTTACGATCCCTTATCGGGATGTCGTAGGCGGGCTGAAATATTTGTCCAGAATATCCGTCAACTGCATCTTGGTTACCGGCTTGACCAGGTAGTCGTTGCAGCCGGCCGCCAGCGCGGCCTGCCTGTCGGCATCGAAAGCGTGTGCCGTGAGCGCTACGATGGGAACCTGCCGGTCGAATTTGCGGATTTCCGTCGTAGCGATCATCCCGTTCATCACGGGCATCTTCATGTCCATCAGGATTAGGTCGGGCTGCTCCTCCTGCGCCATCTCGACTGCTTCCTGTCCGTTCTCCGCGTGAAGCAGTTCGTAGCGGCTCTTGAGCAGCGACGATACCAACAGGAAGTTGCTCGGAATGTCCTCGGCGATGAGTACCCGGTATTTCTTTGCCGGGTTTGCCTGTGCGGATTTCACGACCGGAACCGGAGCCTCGGCGGTCGTTGCATCGTCAATTCCGGGCTTTGCGACAGCCGGTTCGTATTTCGAGCCTTCTTCCGTTTCGGGCGAGCAGGGAAGAAACGCCCAGAAATACGATCCCTGTCCGTACTCAGATTCGAAGCCTACGCTGCCTCCCATGGATTCTGCGATGGCTTTGCAGATCGAAAGCCCGAGTCCCGTGCCCTGTGCAAATTCGTCGAGTTTCTCGAAGCGCATGAATACTTTGCTTTTCTTCTCGTTGCTGATTCCGATTCCGCTGTCGCGGACGTAAAACCGAATGCCTTTCGGGGAACTTTCGTACCCCATTTCAATATAGCCTTTGGGTGTGTATTTGATGGCGTTGGTGACGTAGTTGGTGAGTATCTGCGCAATCCGGTTCTTGTCGAGGCGCACGCAGCAAACTGCGTGGGGATTTATTGCGATCAGCCTGACGTTCGGATTCTTGATACGCTGTCGCATCGAAGCCGCCATGCCGTTGAAATACGCCGAAAGGTCGAACTCCTCGTATTTCAGTTCGACCGATCCGGCTTCGATTTTCGACAGATCGAGTATATCATTTATCAGTTTGAGTAGCAGTTCGTTGTTGTTGTTGATAATCCGGATGTACTCGTCCTTGTCCTCCGAATCGGGATCGCTGAGCAGCAATTCCGAGAATCCTACGATGGCGTTGAGTGGCGTGCGGATTTCGTGTCTCATGTTGGCCAGGAACGCTGACTTGAGTTTGTCTGACTGCTCGGCCTGCGCTTTGGCCTGCTGTAACTCTTCGATTATCCGTTCGCGCTCCGATACGTCGTCCAGGCGGATGACGATACCATCGGTCTTGCCGTCGTTGATGACGGGCGTCGCAAATATTTCGACCGTATGCGTGTCGTCGAGCTTGAATTTGATCTGTTCGAGCTGTCCCGACGCCATGGCCCGCTGCATGACGCAGTCTTCGCAGGGCGAGGTCCGTCCGTGTGAAGTTTTGTAGCAGGGTTCGCCCTTCTTGTAGGCTTCGTACGACAGGCTTTTCGAGCATACCGAGATATTCTCCCATTGCACGATATAGTCCGTCGTGATATAGGCGAGTCCCGAGTTGGTGTTGTTGAGCACCAGTTCGTTCTGCCGGATAAGATTGTCGAGTTCCTCTTTGTTGCGGCGCAGCTTCAATTCGGTTTGCTTCATCGTGTCGATATTGATCGACATGCCGTACATGTATTTATACGTAACCTCGTCGCGCCGTGTCGTTTCGAGCAATCCGCGGGCGCGCCACCATTCGTATTTGCCCGAACCGTCGAAATCCACGCGTGCTTCGGTGTTCCACTGGGCGTTTTCCTGTGCGACCACCTCGTCGATGGCGTCGGCGAATTGCTGCCGGTCGTCGGGATGGATCGCTTCCAGGAATTTGTCGAGGGAATTGAGCTTCGACCGGTCGCGTCCCGGGCGGTCGAAACCCTCGCCGAAACTCAACGCCTTTTTCTCCGGTTCGTAGAACCACGTGTAGGCGTCCATCACCTCCAGCGTGAGCGTCAGCATTTTGGCCCGCCGTTCGAGTTCGTTTTGCAGGCTCTGGTCCCAGCGGATGTTAAGCAGCAGGTCCCGGCCTGCGTCGTGGAAGATGCTTTTGCGGACGATCGTATCGTAGCTGCGCCCGTCCTTGAGTGAGATGCGTTCCAGTCCCAGGTAGGGTGTCCCGGTGGCGAATACCTCCTTGTCGGTTTTTTCGATACGTGCGACCTGTTCGGCGTCCATCACGTCGTAGGTCGATTTTTCGATGCTGGTCCCGAACATCCGCTTGCTTTCGTCGTTGCAGAAGACGTAACGCGAGTCGATGTCCTTGATGTGGATCGGCAGCGGGATGCTGTTTAGTATCTTGTCCTGGAGGAGCTGGCGTTTCTGGAGATCGGTGTTGTTCTTGCGGGTCCCGACGAACCGTGTGACGCGTCCGTTCCGGTCGCGTTCGAAGGGCGATCCGCTGATGGTGCAGTATTGCCATTCGGGGTTGTCCGGCAGCAGGATACGCACGTCGATCGAGAAGTTGAAATCGGCTCCCCCGACCAGTTTTTCCATGACGGCGTCGAGGCCTTCCCGGTCTTCGGGGTGCACGGTCTGCGTGTAAAGCTGTATCGAAATGGCTTTCGAACGGTCATAGGCGTTCAGCGGCTCGTTGTCGCTGTAAAAGACCCTCTGCGCCACGTCGAATTCCCAGAGCATGATGTTCGATTCGCGGATCGCCAGCTCGGTCTTGAGTTTGCTCTGGTGGAGTTCTTCCTCCTTGCGGGCCGTTTCGGTAACATCCTCGATGATGAAGACATAACCGTCGATCGTTCCGTCGGCTTTGAGGATCGGGCGTCCGTTGTATTCGATCTGGATGGTATTCCGGTTGTCGGTCGGGAAATATCCCTGCCGGATGGCGAGGTCGAAATCGTACGGGATACGTTTGTGTATCTCGATTTTGTTCCGGAGTGCGTATTTGACCTCTTCGGGAATGTTCGGGTTTTCGAAGAGGTTGATTCCGGCAGCCATGATCTCATTGCGGTCGGTTCCGAAGATGCGTGCATCGGTTTTGCTCATATAGAGCAGTTTGCCGTCCGGGGCGTAGATTTCTACGCCTACGGGTAAAGAATCCAGAATGGTGTCCGACTGCCCGTCGAACGCAAGACGGGTGAGGATGTCGTTGGGAGAAAGGCATTCTTCCATGGAGGACAAGAGGCTAAAATGACGAATTCGTGTAGTTTGCTTTGGGTTATATCGCCCTTAATGCGCCAAATGTAGTAATAATTTTGTCGTTTGTATCGTCTTTCCCGAAAAATAAATTTTCATGGAAAAAAGGATATATTCCGGGACTGAAGCCACTGAGAGGCATTTTTTCAAAGGAGCCTGACGGTTAAGCGAATGCCGCGACACCCAGGTCCTGCCGGCGGAAGCAGCCCGGTCGTTCTGTAAAAAAGAACAACTCCGACCTTATGGCCGAAGTTGTTCCTTTTCGTTTCGTTGCGGGGAATTAATACCCGAATATCTCCTCCTGCGAGACGGTCTGGATGGGACCGAGTGTCTTGAGGTAATTGAGATTGAGATCCTGAATATCGCCCAGGATACCGTAAACGTATTTGCGGTCCTTGACCCACTTTTCCTGTGCTGCTTTTACATCGGCGAGCGTCATCGACTGAACCTTCTCGAAAATCTGCTTGTTACGGTCCTCCGTCAGGCCCATGTCGCGCTGGTCGATATAGCTCCACAGCACCTGGTCCTTTACCGTACGGTCGGTGCGCAAGCGTGAAATCAACCCGTCCTTGGCGATGTTGAACGCCGCTTCCGATTCGGGCATATTGTTGATGATTTCGTCGAAGGCTTCGATTGCCGTCTGCATCTTGTCGTTCTGCGTGGCGATGAAAGCCATGTAACCGTAATTCCTGTCGGCATAGCCCGGCTGCATGATGCGTGCCGCTGCGGAGTAGGCCAGGCCGCGGGCTTCGCGCATCTCCTGGAACACGATGGAGTTCATGCCGCCGCCGAAATACTCGTTGTAAAGCGTGATTTCGGGGTCGGCTGTAACGTCGAACTGCTTGCCGAGGTTCGAGAACTGCATGTAGTAGAGTTGCTTGGCGTCGTACTGGGCCATCAGCACCCGGCTTTCGTTCGTCGGGAGCAACTGCACGTGTTTCTTTTCGAGAGGCTGGAGTTCCGCCGGTGTTTTGTGGTGTGCGGCCAAAGCCTCGGTCACCTCCTTTTCCGATTGCGGACCGTAGTACAACACTTCGTGCTGTTTGCCGAGCAGGTCCTGGATCTTCGTCAGCAGGGCCTCCGAAGTCGTCGCTTCGAGGTTCGGGTTGGAGAGCGTCGTGCGGCTGATGAAGTCGGGGCCGTAGAGCATGTAGCGCTGCAAGGCGCCGAAGTTGCGGCTTTGGTTGAGTTTGGCGTCGGCGCGGCTCTTGAGCATGTCGGCCTTGAGGTTGGCGAGGATCGCCTCGTCAGGCTTGGCTCCGGTCAGCAGTCCCCCGACGATTTCCATCGCTTCGTCCATGTTCTCGCTCAGACCCGTAATCGAGATCGAACATTGGTTGGCCCCTGCGCGCATCGAGAACGAGCAGGCGATGTCGTACATCTTCGATGCGATCTGCTCGGCCGTCAGCGAGTCGGTCCCCAGATAGCCCAGGTAGTCGAACGCCAGGTTGAGCGCCGGATCGTTCTCCGTACCGGTGTCGAACACGTAGGTCAGCGTGAAGATGTCGTTGCTCTCGTTTTTCTTGTAGAGCACTTCGATGCCTTTGCGGGCTTCGAACTGCGCCATGTCTTTCGCGTAATCCACGAATACCGGTTCGATAGGCTTCACTTCCGAACCCTGTATCTCGGCCAGGAAAGCGCTCTGGGCGTCGCGGTTGGTGGCGATGGGCGTAATCTTCGGGGCTGCGATCTTCTGCTCGTTGGGGTCTTTGCCTTCGCGCTTGTAGACGATGGCGTAGCTCTCGGGGCCGAGGAATTTGTTGGCCCAGTCCACGACATCCTGTTTGGTGATCTTCTCCATGCGGTCCAACTGTTTGATGTCGTCCGCCCACTCCTTGCCGTAGATGAACGAGTAGACATAGAACATGGCGCGCTGGTCGTATTTGTCGAATTCGTTCATCAACTGCATCTTGTAGTTGTTGATCGAGGCTTTGATCAGCCCTTCGTCGAATTCTCCGGCACGAACCTTCGCCACTTCGGCGAGCAGCAGGTCGCGCACCTCGTCCAGCGACTGTCCGGTTTTCGGACTGCCCGCCATGATGAACGTTCCGTAGTCGGGTTGCGACGAGGCATAGGCGTAGGCCGAGAGGACCTTCTGCTGCTGGTTCAGGTCGAGGTCGATGAGACCCGCCTGCTCGTTGTAGAGTATCGAGCCTACGATGTCAGCCACGTCGTTCGACTGGTCCACTGCGGCGGGCAGGCGCCAGCCCATCATGACCCGTGCGGCTTCGAGGCCGAATACCTCCTTGACCACGGGCGTCGTGATCGGCTTCTCGGGCTCGAACTCCAGTTTCGGCAGTTCGGGGTTGGGCTGCATGCCGCCGAAATACTTGTCGATCGTCGCGATCATCTCGTCGGGATTGAAATCCCCCGAGACGCAGACCGCCATGTTGTTGGGCACGTAGTAGGTCTTGTGGTAGTTCTTGACGTTGGTGATCGAGGGGTTTTTCAGGCTCTCCTGTGTTCCCAGCACGGTCTGCGTTCCGTAGGGGTGGTTGGGGAACAGGGCGGCGTCCATCGTCTCCCACAACTTGCGGCTGTCCTGCGTCAGCGACATGTTCTTCTCCTCATAAATGGTTTCCAGCTCGGTGTGGAATCCGCGGATCACCGGGTTGAGGAACCGGTCGGCCTGGATTTTCGCCCAGTTGTCGATCTGGTTCGAGGGGATGTCCTCGACGTATACGGTCATGTCCTGCGACGTGAAGGCGTTGGTTCCGTTGGCGCCGATGGCGGCCATCAGTTTATCGTATTCGTTCGGAATGGCAATTTTCGAAGCCTCGTAGCTGATCGAGTCGATGCGGTGGTAGATCGCCGCGCGTTCGGCTTCGTCCGAGGTTTTGCGGTAGACTTCGAACAGCGATTCGATCTGGTCGAGCATCGGTTTCTCCGCGGCGTAGTCGGCGGTTCCGAATTGCTGGGTTCCCTTGAACATCAGGTGTTCGAAGTAGTGGGCGAGGCCCGTCGTCTCGGCCGGGTCGTTCTTGCCGCCGACCTTTACGGCGATGGCCGTCTGGATGCGGGGCTGCTCCTTCATGACGCTCATGTAGACCTTCAGACCGTTGGGGAGCGTGTAAATCCGGGTCTTCAGCGGATCTCCCGCAACCGTTTCGTACTTGTATTTGCTGCAAGACGAGGCGAGCATTGCGAGGACGACCGCCGTTAGTAGTAGAAACCTTTTCATACGCATATGTTTTAGAAAGTTGTTACAAACCACTCCCGGAGTGCGGGGTAGGTGTCGGTAGCGACGTGAATGAGCATGCCCACCGAAGCGGCCAGCTTGATTCCCGTGCCGACGATAAAGGCGAGGAACGACCCGAATCCCACCAGGAAAGCTTTCGGAATGTCGCCGCGGTCGTTCAAGAGTTCGCCCAGCACGGCGCCCAGAAAGGGCCCGACGATGATGCCGATGGGCGGGAAGAGGAAAAATCCGGCGAAGACGCCCACCGTGGCGCCGATGGCTCCCGAGCGCGATCCCCCGAAGCGGCGCGTCATCCAGGCGGGCAGGAAATAATCGGCGATGCTTACGGCGACCGTCACTGCGAGCCATATCCAGAGCGCCCCGGTCGTCATGTGGGAGTAGGAGGTGAACCAGGCGCAGAGAAGGCCTGCGTAGCTCAGCACCACGCCCGGCAGGGCGGGTACGATACAGCCGACGATGCCCAGTATCGAGAGCAGGAACGCGGCTATGGAAAGGGTTATGTCCATCGGAGAGTGCTTGACCCTGCAAAGAAAACGCAGGACGTAAACCGGGGGAAATACACCGCGCCGCCTGTCTTTGCAGAAGTTATCTCTTGCAAAGATAACGGTTTATACGAAAAAATCTCCCTTTTCGGGGAGATTTTGTGTCTGTTCGGCCTGCGGCCGTGCCGGCGTTCGGTTATTTCACGAGCCGGTTGGTCGCCGTGTCGGGGAAAACGATCCACGGGCGGAACTGCTTGGCGTCCTCGAAATCCATCAGCGCATACGATGCGATGATGATCACGTCGCCCACCTGCACCTTGCGTGCGGCGGCTCCGTTGAGGCAGATACAGCCGCTTCCGCGTTCGCCCTTGATGATGTAGGTCTCGAAACGCTCTCCGTTGTCGATGTCCATGATCTGGACCTTCTCGCCTTCGATCATGTTGGCCGCCTCCATGAGCGCCTCGTCGATGGTGATGCTCCCCACGTAGTTCAGGTCAGCCTGCGTGACCGTTACGCGGTGAATCTTCGATTTGATGACTTCAATCTGGAATTTCATTATCGGATTCGGATGTTGTCGATTAAACGAATGTCGCCGGCCTGGACGGCGATGCAACCCTGAATGCGGGGCGAATCGCTCCATGCGGCGACTTCCTGCATCGTCAGCGCGTCGACCGACTGGTAATAGATGACCTTGAGCAGCGGGTTGCGCTCCACTTCGGTCGTGACCCATGCCTTGAGTTCGGCAGGCGTCAGCTCCTGCGATTTGGCGACGGCGGCTTTCAGCGTGGCGTAAATGTGCGGTGCGGCAGCGCGGTGTTCGGTGTCGAGCAGCGTGTTGCGCGACGAGAGCGCCAGCCCGTCCTCTCCGCGGACGATTTCGCATTCGACGATCTGTACGGGCAGTTGCAACTGGGCCACCATCGCCCGGATGACGGCGATCTGCTGGAAATCCTTCTCCCCGAAGTAGGCCCGCGCCGGACGCACGATGTCGAACAGGCGGCTGACGACCTGCGCCACGCCGTTGAAGTGCCCGGGACGCGTTGCGCCCTCCATCACTTTGTCGATCTGCCCGAAATCGAAAATCCGGGTGTCCTGCTCGGGATATATCTCCTCGACCGCGGGCATCAGCACAAAGTCCGCACCGGCCTCTTCGAGCAGGCGCGCATCTGCCTCCGGGGTGCGGGGGTAGTGCTTCAGGTCGTTCTTGTCGTTGAATTGCGTCGGGTTCACGAAGACGCTCACGACGACCGTGGCATTCTCCCTGCGGGCACGCTCCACGAGCGAACGATGTCCTGCATGCAGGGCGCCCATCGTGGGTACGAAGCCGATTTCCGACTGGTCCGCCCGGTCCAGTTCGGCGCGAAGTTCCTTGACGCTTGTAAATACTTTCATCTCTTTGCTTGAAACGAGTTGCGGGGCAAAGGTAGGAAAGATAATTAAGAATGGAAAATGAAAAATGAAAAATTATAAAAGGACCGGAAGCTATTCCGAAAGGTTTATGTTATCTTTGTATGCGATATAAATCCTTGAACCGACTAAAATTCTGATTATGAACAGGTGTCTCTCCCTGAAAACCGCCGCGCTCCTCTGGGCCTGTGCGGCTTGTGCCGGCGCAACGGCGCAGAATCAATACCCCGAACCGGAGCCGATGCGTCCCGGCATGTCCGAATACTGGACGCCGCAGCCCAAGGTGGTTACTCCGGGCGATATCCGGACGAACAGCGCTCCTTCCGACGCCATCGTCCTGTTCGATGGCCGCGACCTTTCGGCCTGGAAAAGCGCAAAGACGGACGGCCCTGCCGAGTGGACCGTCCACGACGGCGTTTTTACGGTCGATAAGAAAAAGGGCGACATCGTGACCCGGCAGGAGTTCGGAAATTTCCAGTTGCACCTGGAGTGGTGTGTGCCGGAAGGTATAACCGGAACGAGCCAGGCCCGCGGAAACAGCGGTGTTTTCTTACAGAATATGTACGAGATCCAGATTCTGGACAACTACGGGAACGAGACCTACGTGAACGGACAGGCGGGCAGTGTTTACAAACAGACGCCCCCGCTGGCGAACGCCATGCGCAAGCCGGGCGAGTGGAACGTGTACGACATCATCTATTCCGCCCCGGTTTTCAAGGAGGACGGAACCTACCGCGTGCCGCCGCGCGTAACGGTCATCCAGAACGGCGTGGTGCTCCAGGACAACACGACGATCCTCGGAACTACGGAATATATCGGTTTCCCGAAAGTCATCCCCCACGGCGCAGGTCCGATCCGCCTCCAGTCGCACGGCGACAAGAGCGCCCCGATCAGTTTCCGCAATATCTGGATCCGGGAGATGTAAAACCGCGCTCCGCAATCCCCATAACCCGATTTGCACTGTTTTAGACGAACTCCAATGCTGTAATTACATTATGAAAAAGTTTTTTGCTATTGCATCCATGACATTTATTATTCCCGCTTTGACCTCGTGCGGCGGCTCCAAAGGCGAAGCGCCGTGGATCGTCGACCGTTTCGACGATATCAAGGTCATCCGTTACGAAGTTCCCGGCTTCGAGCAGCTTCCGCTCGAGGAGAAAGAGCTGATCTATTACCTCTCCGAAGCCGCCAAGTGCGGCCGCGACATTCTTTTCGACCAGAACTGCCCGGTGAACCTTCCCGTGCGCCGCACGCTTGAAGTCGTTTACGAAAACTACCAGGGCGACCGTACTTCGGCCGAATGGCTGGCGTTGGAGAAGTACCTCAAAAAGGTCTGGTTCGCCAACGGCATCCACCACCACTATTCGAACGACAAGTTCGTGCCCGAATTCACCGAAGGTTACCTGCTCGACGTGATCGAGACCATTCCCGA